>JGI25922J50271_10000105_pt1 | contig 23337 bp, 18 predicted proteins | sample LauGreSu1BDMLBDD_2_FD_50271 | JGI IMG/M metagenome (IMG submission 50271) | reverse complement strand
GTAGCTTTTGAGACATACGGCACAGTTCGTGAGGCGCGAGGATTAACCTCGAGAACATAAATAACATCCTTACCGTCGACATTTTGAATCGCAAATTGCACATTCATCAAACCAATCACATTCAAGCCTTTGGCCATTGCCGCTGTTTGACGCTTGATCTCAGCCACGGTCTCGGCTGATAAAGAGTAAGGGGGTAATGAGCAGGCTGAGTCACCAGAGTGCACACCGGCTTGCTCAATGTGTTCCATCACGCCACCGATAAAGACGCCCTTACCATCCGAGATGCAATCTACGTCACACTCAATAGCATCGTTTAAGAATCGATCCAGTAGCACNGGTGAGTCATTGGATACNTTGACTGCCTCACGCATATAGCGCTCGAGATCACGGCCATCGTGCACGATCTCCATCGCCCGNCCACCTAATACATAGGAGGGACGCACAACTAAAGGATAACCAATCTCTTCTGCTAATTTGAGAGCCTCATCTTCTGCTCTGGCGGTTCGATTGGGCGGCTGACGTAATTTAAGCTCATGCAATAATTTTTGGAAGCGTTCGCGATCTTCTGCCGCATCGATCATGTCTGGGGATGTGCCAATAATCGGCACTCCATTGGCCTCGAGATCCAGAGCTAATTTAAGTGGAGTTTGGCCACCATACTGAACGATCACACCCTTGGGCTTTTCCTTAGCCACAATCTCCAAGACATCTTCTAGGGTGAGCGGTTCAAAGTAAAGACGATCCGAGGTGTCGTAATCGGTAGAAACAGTTTCTGGGTTGCAGTTAACCATGATGGTCTCATAGCCATCATCGCGCATTGCTAAGGCAGCATGAACGCAGCAGTAATCAAACTCAATGCCTTGTCCGATACGATTAGGGCCACCACCCAAGACCATGATCTTCTCGCGTTGAGTAGGCTGTGACTCGCACTCACCATGCTCTGCCTCATAGGTGGAGTACATATACGCGGTATTGGTTGCAAATTCGGCGGCACAAGTATCAACCCGTTTATAGACTGGGAATACTTGATGGTGATGGCGTGCCTCTCGCACCGCTTTAGCATCGGTCTTCAGTAATTTAGCCAAACGACGATCTGAGAATCCTTTTTGTTTTAAGAAGCGCAACTCGGAAGCATTGATGCTCTTTAGAGTCCGTTCCTTGACTGCATTCTCTAACTCAATTAACTCTTTAATCTGCTCTAAGAACCATGGATCGATCTTACTTTCTGCAAAGACCTCATCAATGCTCATGCCCATGCGGAAGGCATCGCCGACATACCAGATCCGGTCCGGGCCTGGATCACCAATCTCCTGAATGATGTCTTCCAGATCGGTGGATTTCTCATCAAGGCCGTCTACACCAACCTCTAAACCACGCAGTGCTTTTTGGAAAGATTCTTGGAAGGTACGACCGATTGCCATGACCTCACCGACAGACTTCATTTGGGTTGTTAAGCGCGGATCAGCTTCACGGAACTTCTCAAATGCAAAGCGTGGAATCTTCGTGACCACATAATCAATGCTGGGCTCAAACGATGCTGGTGTGGCACCACCCGTAATATCATTTTGCAATTCATCTAAGGTGTAACCCACTGCCAGCTTCGCAGCCACCTTCGCAATTGGGAAGCCTGTTGCCTTGGATGCCAATGCTGATGAACGCGAGACCCGTGGGTTCATCTCAATCACGATCATGCGACCATCCACTGGATTAATCGAGAACTGCACGTTAGAACCACCCGTGTCCACCCCAATCTCGCGCAATACCGCAATCGATGCGTTCCGCATGATTTGATACTCTTTATCGGTGAGTGTTTGTGCAGGCGCAACCGTAATCGAGTCGCCCGTATGCACGCCCATGGGATCTAAGTTCTCAATCGAGCAAACGATGATGCAGTTATCGGCACGATCACGCACCACTTCCATCTCAAACTCTTTCCAACCCAAGAGTGACTCTTCAATCAATAGCTCATGGGTGGGGGAAAGATCAAGACCGCGTTTGCAGATCTCTTCAAACTCTTCGCGGTTATAGGCAATACCACCGCCGGACCCGCCCATCGTGAACGACGGCCGAATCACTACCGGAAAGCCTGAGCTACCGGTCTCTATTTGAATGCGTTGTTGAACGGTCAGCGCCTCTTCCATCGAATGCGCGATACCAGACTTTGCAGAGCCCAAACCAATCTTGGTCATGGCATCTTTAAACTTCTGGCGATCTTCTGCTTTATCAATTGCCTCAGGCGATGCGCCAATTAACTCGCAACCGTATTTTTTGAGTACACCATGGCGATGCAAATCAAGGGCGCAGTTAAGTGCCGTCTGACCGCCCATGGTCGGCAATATGGCATCGGGTTTCTCGGTCGCAATGATGCGTTCGACCACTTCCCAAGTAATNGGCTCGATATAAGTGACATCTGCCATCTCTGGGTCGGTCATGATGGTGGCAGGATTACTATTCACCAAGATGACGCGATAGCCCTCTTCACGTAATGCTTTACATGCTTGAGCGCCTGAGTAATCAAACTCACAGGCTTGGCCAATCACAATCGGCCCTGCTCCAATAATTAAGATGCTATGAATATCAGTCCGCTTTGGCATTATTGAGCCCCTTTGCCGGCGGTGTTCATAAGATGGATAAAACGATCAAATAAGTAAGCGATGTCATGGGGGCCAGGCGATGCCTCCGGATGCCCCTGAAAACAAAACGCTGGTTTATCTTTCCAAGCCAATCCTTGTAATGAGCCATCAAATAAAGAAACATGGGTCACTCGCAGATCATTCGGCAAGGTCTTTGCATCCACCGCAAATCCATGGTTTTGCGATGTGATGGCGACGCGACCAGTATCTAAGTCTTTCACCGGATGGTTTGCACCATGATGCCCAAACTTCATCTTCAAGGTCTTCGCACCGGCGGCTAGGCCCATGATCTGATGACCTAAGCAGATACCAAAGGTGGGAATGTTCTTGGCGATGATGCTCTGTGCAGCACTAATGGCATAGTCGCAAGGCTCTGGATCCCCAGGGCCGTTCGATAAAAATACNCCATCGGGTTTTAAGGCAAGCACTTCGGCTACTGGGGTCTTGGCAGGCACCACGGTTAGAGCACAACCACGCTGTGCGAGCATACGTAAGATATTGCGCTTCACACCGAAGTCGTATGCAACGACTCGCTTGCTAGGGTTCTTCATCATTTGATAGGCGGGCTTGCCATGCTCACCGAATAATTGCCACTCACCTTCTTGCCACTCATACGATTTTTGGGTTGTAACGACTTGGGCTAAATCAAGTCCTGCCATTCCAGCAAACGATTTAGCAAGCGCTAAGGCGCGTTTTGTGAGTTGTTCTAAATTATCACCCACCTGTCCAGCTACGATCGCACCCGATTGCGCGCCCCGATCACGCAAAATCCGAGTGAGTTTACGGGTATCGATACCAGCAATACCAGGCACCTTCGCTTCGCGCAAATAATGATCCAAGCGATCTTGCGAGCGGAAATTAGAAACACGTGCAGAGAGATCTTTGATGATCAAGCCGGCGGCATACACCTGACTTGACTCCGCATCTTGAGCATTCACACCAACATTACCGATGTGCGGATAGGTCAATGTGACCAACTGTCTGGCATAACTGGGGTCGGTGATGATCTCTTGATAACCGGTCAGTGCGGTATTNAAGACTACCTCGCCACTGGTTTCACCAGGGGCACCAATACTTTGACCAGAAAAGATGGAACCATCTGCGAGTGCTAATACAGCGGGGGGAAAAGAAGGAAGCAAGGGCGACAAACAATCTCCAATACCCTGTTGCCGTCCAACACTTTTTGCCCCAAAAGACATACCCGAGGCTAAATTGCGGGGAGGTAAGTGTCTTTAAGCGCTAGGGCAAATGTAATAGTTACTAATAGGCGTAATGATACCAGTTCCTTGCCGCTCACTCGGCAAAGTGACTAATGCTTACTCACAAAAAGCTCTGAGAGCCTGTAACTAACTACTTCCCAATCACTTGCTTAATTTGAGCCAAGACCGATTGATCTTCCATAGTGCTGATGTCTCCAGGATCACGCCCTTCCGCAACTGCTTGTAATGCACGGCGAACGATCTTGCCAGAGCGAGTTTTTGGTAAGGCGCTCACCAAATAAACGCGGGCAGGTCTTGCGACTGCCCCGAGTTGTGAGTCAACGGTCTTCATCACTTCAGCTTCCATATTGGCTAGTTTTGTAGGATCTTTGGCGATTACAAATGCAATCGCTACCTGTCCCTTCAATTGATCTTCGACGCCAACCACTGCAACCTCTGCCACATTNGCGTGACTTGAGATGCTTTCCTCGATCTCACGCGTTCCAAGACGATGACCCGCGACATTGATCACATCATCGGTGCGTCCCAAGATAAAGAAATATCCATCTTTGTCTTTAATCGCCCAGTCGAATGTGGAATACACCTGCTTGCCTGGAACTGTTTCCCAATAGGTTTTTGTAAAACGCTGATCATCCCCCCAGACCGTTTGCATACATCCCGGTGGTAATGGTCCTTCAATCGCAACTACACCCTTCTTATCGGGACCAAGCTCTGCCCCGGTCGCCTCATCCAATAACTTCATGTTGTAGCCGTATACCGGGACACCTGGGGAACCAAACTTGTGTGGCATCACCTCAACGCCGCGCTGAATTGCCAAAATCGGCCAGCCGGTTTCNGTTTGCCAATAGTTATCCACAACAGGTTTCTTGAGTGCATCATGAATCCATGATGCCGTGGGCTCATCCAAGGGCTCGCCTGCTAAGAACAAAGTACGCAAGGTNGATAAGTTGTGCTTACTCAAGAATGCTGGATCCTGTTTCTTGAGCACTCGTACTGCCGTCGGTGCAGAGAACATTACCGAGACCTTGTACTTTTCTACCAAACTCCACCAAATGCCCGCATCGGGTCGTAATGGCGTTCCTTCATACATGATCGTGGCCATGCCATTAATTAATGGGCCATAAATAATGTAGCTGTGACCTACCACCCAACCAATATCGGAGGTGGTGAACATGGTCTCGCCGGGATTACCACCAAAGATTAAGCGCATCGAGCTTGCCAACGCTACGGCGTAACCACCAGTATCGCGTTGCACGCCCTTCGGTTTACCGGTTGTACCTGAGGTATACAAAATATAAGAAGGATGCGTGGCGTCGACCCACTCCACTGGCACCTTGCTANTTAAATGTTTCTCACGCTCACTCGCATAATCAATATCACGATTGGCTACGGTACTGTANTCACTNAGNCCGCGGTTCACAATCAAGACCTTTTCAGGCTTATAGCTCGCTAGCGTGATGGCTTCATCTAACAATGGCTTATAGGGAACCGCCTTGCCGCCGCGCATCCCCGCCTCGGCCGTAATAATCATTTTGGGCTTGGCATCATCAATGCGCGAAGCCAAGCTGTGTGATGCAAAGCCACCGAATACCACCGAATGAATTGCACCAATGCGCGCGCAAGCCAACATAGCAAAGCAAGCCTGTGCAATCATTGGCATATAAATCAGTACACGATCACCTTTCACGACCCCATGCGCTTGCAAGATCGCAGCCATGCGATTGACTTCAGCGTGTAACTCCTCAAAAGTATAGGTGCGCTCTTGTTCGGTCTCCGTGGATACTGCAACCAATGCGATCTGCTGCGCACGATCTTTTAAATGACGGTCAACTGCGTTATGGCAGAGATTGGTTTGTCCACCAATGAACCATTTTGCAAACGGTGGATTCGAATAATCAAAGACCTGATCAAAGGGCTTATGCCAATCGACCAATTTGGCTTGCTCTGCCCAAAATCCTTTAGGGTCCTTTATCGAACTCTCGTGAAATGATTTGTAACCGGTGCTCATACCGCATTCCTCTCAAAACAAGTGGTGGTCATGGGCTTTGGTCTAAGGAGAGGTTTTAACGCCNGCACTCATCCCAGAGCCTGTATTGCTTCCTGTTTTCGCTGATTTTGAAGAATTTGTCGATGGGGATTTCTGCTGAGTACTCGCTGTTTTTGGTTTAGCAGTGCTTGCCTTTGCATTATTTCCCTGACTGGTCTTGGGTTTGGAGGATGCAGCCTTATCCAACTTTAATTGACCATGCTCGGCCAAATGCACAGGAATATCCGAGTCTTTTCCGGGGGGCTTAGGTATCAAAACCGTGGAACCGGCCCGAATCCGTATCCCCCGTGGAATGTCATTTACATCCCGAATCAACTGCGGGTTCAGGTTTAGACGGGTAGACAATTGCTCGGCGGTCTCGCTCTTGGTGATGGTTAAAGCGGTCCAGGAGGACAGTGGCTTGGTATAACTAGCCAAGTTCATCTGAAACAGTTCAGCCCGCGCAAACGGTAGGAGCATTTGTTGATCTGCAGCCCCCAAAATAACCGGCTTATTAAACGCAGGATTGAGATTTCTGAAATCTGCCAAGGACATCTCTGCTAGTTGTGCAGCCACTTCCACATCAATATCGCGGGTAACATCAATCGCAACAAAATAGGGGTGGTTCTCTACCTCTGGCAACACAATGCCGTATGCAGCAGGATCGTTCACAATATTTTTGTACGCCATTAATTTAGGCACATACTCACGCGTCTCTCGTGGCATCGTTAAGCTGAGATAGTCTGTTGGCTTACGTTGCGCCTGATTGCGCTTGATGGCTTTAGCAACATTGCCCTCACCCCAGTTATAGGCTGCCAAGGCTAACTGCCAATCACCAAATTGATTGTAAAGTCGTTGCAAATAATCAAGTGCTGCATTAGTCGATTGCAAAACATCGCGGCGCTCATCACGAAAGACGTTTTGGGTTAGCTTGAAATCCTTCCCCGTTCTAGGCATGAACTGCCAAATACCCATTGCCTTAGCGGTTGACTTTGCCTCGGGATTAAAGGCGCTCTCGACAAAGGGTAATAACGCTAACTCGCTTGGCATGTTGCGACGATTTACTTCTTCCACAATATAGAAGAGGTAACGCGAGGAACGCGCCATTGAGCGATCGAGGTAATCAGGGCGCGCTGTAAGCCAGCGGGTTTGCTGAAGGACAAGAGGACTATCTAACTCGGGTAACTGAAATCCCTGACGAATATGGATCCATAAATTATTNGAGGGAGCCATTACATTNCTAACCGACTGTTTACTCAAATCAACGCGGGGCGCCTTAGCAGCTCGCGGGTCGCGCTTGGTATCGGCAGTNGGAGACCATTCATTCCCAGTGCTAGCACAAGCACTGAGCAATAAAACCAGTGCACTACTCANAATAGTTAGGTAGCGACTCANNTTCATCTTAGAAGCGATCCTTCCAGGCGCGCACCACCGCTAANACCTCTGCTGGAGTATTCAGCTTCTTGCCAATCACATTTTCTGCAGCAGCGAGGACAGGCTCTTGGTCACAGCGCATGAATGGATTAACGCGTTTTTCGTGAGCAATGTTTGTTGGTACCGTGGGCTGATTACGGTCTCGCAACTGCTGCGCCTCCTTAGCCCACGCTTGTAAGTTGACATTCTGGGGCTCTACTGCGAGCGCAAAACGGATATTCGATAAGGTGTACTCGTGGGTGCAATACACCAAACTATCCTCTGGCAAGGATAAGAACTTTGCCAAGGANGATGACATTTGGGTGGGAGTGCCCTCAAANAAACGGCCACAGCCTGAGGCAAATAAGGTGTCCCCACAAAAGAGCTTAGGGGTCTCGCCGGGGTTATGGGCAGTATCAGCCACATAGGCAATGTGACCTAAGGTATGCCCTGGNACCTCAAGNACCCCAAGAGAGATTGCGGGCTTAGCAAACTCGACCCGATCCCCCTCGAATAAGGCATGGGTCCGCTCTGGGATGTCCTCTGCAGCAGGGCCATAGATCGGAAACGAGAATCCCCGAGAATGCCCCCACGTCAGTAAATCCTTTAAGCCGCCGATGTGGTCAGCGTGGTAATGAGTGATTAGAATGCCACTAAGGTGAAGGCCTTCTTGCTGAAGGTAGTCAATCGCTGGTTTAGCATCTCCTGGATCTACCAGGATGGCAGATTGGCTGTCCCGAATGCACCAGATGTAATTATCAGTAAAGGCAGGAATGGGCCAAACGTGTAAGGTCGAATTTGAAGCCATTAGCAAACCCTTGGGACACAAGTCAATCCTTCTATGATAACAAGCACTCCCCCCGATCTGCTGACTGACCACCCCCCCGAGAACTCTTGGGAAACCTGGCTGCAATCTCCGCCTGGGCAATACATCTTGCAATCGGAACAGTTGCTCTTTAATCAAGCGGTCAGCGATGTATTTGGTTATCACGCTCTGCAAATCGGCCTGCCTCAAATGAACACGCTTTCAGAAAGTCGTATTTCTCTGAAATTGATGCTATTGCCCCATGGGGTTTCTAAATCAGGAGGTGAATTACCTTACCAACAAATCGAGGGAATACCAGAAGAGTTGCCTTTTGCAAATCAATCGATTGATTTGGTGATCCTGCCCCATGTGTTGGAGTTTGCGAACGATCCGCATCAAATCTTACGAGAGGTGGATCGCGTTTTAATCCCCGAGGGTCGAGTAGTAATCTCTGGATTTAATCCAGCAAGCCTGTGGGGTCTGCGGCAATATACCGGGCGCCTGATTGGTCAAGCCTACCTCCCCAAAGAAGGGCAGTTTATGAGTTTGCTGCGGGTAAAGGACTGGCTCAAGTTATTAGACTACTCGGTCGATCGGGGTCACTTTGCCTGCTACCGTCTTCCGGTTCGCAAAGAAAAGGGGTTGGCCCGCATGGCCTTTCTGGAGAGCATGGGTAATCGTTGGTGGCCCATCTTTGGCTCGGTCTTTTTAATCTCCGCCATTAAACGCCATGCAGGCACCCGACTAGTAGGTCGCGTTCCTAAGTCTGCGCTACAAGCCCTACCGCAATTTAATCCTGCTGCCCAAAATGCCAGTCAACAAAGCTCAGAACAGGTATAAAGACGTCATGAGCAAACCTCACATCACAATCTATACCGATGGCGCATGCAAAGGTAATCCAGGCCCTGGAGGCTGGGGTGCTGTATTGCGNGCCGGNCATCATGAGAAGCATCTGCATGGCGGTGCGCACTCCACCACCAATAATCGGATGGAAATTAGTGCAGTAATCCATGCACTCAAAGCCTTAAAGCAAGCCAGCGTGGTCGAACTCTATACGGACTCTCAGTATGTACAAAAAGGCGTAACCGAGTGGCTTACTGGCTGGAAGGCGCGGGGTTGGAAAACAGCAGATAAATCTCCGGTCAAAAATGTCGATCTCTGGCAAGAGCTTGACGCCCTCCTACCTGATCATGAGATCGCATGGCATTGGGTACGGGGCCATAACGGACACCCTGGCAATGAATTAGCCGATCAACTTGCCAATCGCGGGGTCGAGGAGTTCTTAAGCGCCAAATAAACCCATGGCAGGCTAAACCGACACAGACATATCGCTTGTGAGAGAATGGTTTAACTCTATAAATATAAAAGCTATTTAGACCAACGCTGTGACTGAAAAACTATCCAAAATCGAGCNGCTCAAAAAGAAATTGATGTCTTGGGGCTCCGCTCTACTCGCTCGTATTCAGAGTATTGATCTAAAGAATGTCGCAGCCTTTGTGATCAAACANAAGTGGCGCATCCTAATCGTTCTCATTTTGATCTATGCAGGCAATAAAGCCTACGATCATTTTTTTCCGACTGAGGTTAAACGTGGTGGGGTGCAAACAGTCACCACAATGGTTCTGGAGAAAAAAGATGTCCCTCTCGTCATTGAGTCCACTGGTACCGTAGCCGCAGCCAATATCGTCGACATTCGACCGATGATTACAAACACGGTCAAAGAGATCCATATCAAAGAAGGTCAAGATGTTAAGAAAGGACAACTTCTCTTCACCTTGGATGACCGTAATGATCGTGCTAACTACGACAGGGCGAAAGCACTGGCCGATGATGCACAGCGTCAGTTACAACGTGCCAAAGAATTGGTAGCTAAAAACTTTATCTCGAAAGCGGGTCTAGACACTGCAGAGGCTAATGCTAAATCAGCAATGGCCACCGCGCGTGCAGCGGAGGCTCAGCTCTCCTTTGATAGCATTCGCTCTCCAATCGATGGGCGTTCCGGCATTATCAATGTGTTCCCAGGCTCACTTGTGCAGGCGAGTAATGTGGTGGTCTCCAGCACCACCTCAACCGCTACCTCAACGACAGGTGCAATGGTGACGATTACGCAAATCGACCCGATTAATGTGCAATTTATCGTTTCAGAAAATAACATACCCTTACTGATGCAAAACGATATTGCGAACCTGAAGGTCTCGGTGACTGTTGGCAACAATCTCACACAGATCTATGAAGGTAAGGTAATTGTGGTCGACAACCAAGTTGATCCAGCTATTGGTGCTGTCCGTGTCAAGGCGCAGATTCCTAATCAGAAACGCACTCTTCTACCAGGCCAATTTGCACGGATTAAGCTAGAAGCAAATACCCTAAAAGACGCCATTGTGATTCCGTCGCAAGCAGTGGTACTCAATGCCAGGGGTCGTTTTGTATACCTTGTTGGTCAAGACGATAAAGTCAGTCTAAAGCCCATTAAGGTCACTTATGAGTACCAAGGCAATGCAGCGATTACTGGGGTCGAGGTTGGTGAGCGTATCGTCATCGAAGGGAAACAGAACTTAAGGCCCGGAGTCAAAATTAGGGAGGCTAAAGTAACTCCACCTAACAAACCTGCCGCAACCGAATCAAAGCCTACTGATGTAAAGCCCTCTGAAGCAAAACCCTCAGAGTCAAAACCCGCTGAGAAAAAATGACGCTCTCTGAGCTATGTATCCGCCGGCCGGTCATGACCGTACTGCTATCGGTGGTCACGGTGGTTGCTGGAGCAATCGCCTACACACGAATTCCAGTAGCAGCGCTCCCTAGCTTTAATACACCGGTCATCTCGGTATCTGCGTCCCTGCCTGGAGCATCGCCTGAGAATATGGCCTCCTCGGTAGCGCTCCCTCTAGAAAAAGAGTTTTCTACCATTGACGGCATTTCGGTGATTAGCTCAGTGAACTCTTTAGGTTCAACCAATATCACCCTTGAGTTTAATAACGATCGCGATATTGATAAAGCAGCGGTTGATGTGCAAGCAGCACTCTTACGCGCTCAGCGACGTCTTCCGATCGAGATGACCGTACCGCCATCCTATCGCAAGGTTAACCCAGCCGATGCTCCGGTCTTAATTGTGGCGATGACCTCACCCTCCATGGATCTATCGGAGCTTAATGACTATGCTGAGAACTTGATCTCGCCGACGCTCTCCACGATTGATGGCGTTGCGCAGGTTAATGTCTTTGGTATTAAACGCTATGCAATTCGTGTTCAAGCTCGCCCCGATGCTCTGGCAGTCAATAACCTCACGATGGAAGATTTATCCATAGCGATCAACAAAGCAAACTCCAATACACCTTTGGGTGTTCTTGAGGGACCCCGTCAGCTCTTAACAATTTATGCCAATAAGCAATTAGTGACTGCGCAAGACTTTGCTAATGTCATCGTTGCTCAAAAAAATGGCTTGCCTATTTATCTCCGAGATGTTGCGGAGGTCATTGAAAGCTACGAGAACGTTCGTACCTTAGCCACCACCAATGGTGAACGCTCGATTGCTATTGCCATTCAACGGCAGCCGAACGCCAACACGGTCAAGGTAGTCGATGCTGTAAAAGCAATGATCCCGCAGTTTGAGAAACAACTACCGGGATCCATCAAGTTAACCTTGATTAACGATCGCTCCAACTCAATTCGTGAGGCGATCCATGATGTTAATTTCACCTTGGGCTTAACCGTAGCGCTGGTAGTGCTGGTGATCTTTTTATTCCTCAAGCATATTTCTGCGACAGTTATTCCCTCTCTGAGTCTTCCAATCTCCTTAATTGGCCTTCTTCTTGCTCTACTTTATGGGCTATAGCCTCGATAACATCTCATTGCTCGGCATTACCCTTGCAGTTGGTTTGGTTGTCGATGACTCGATCGTAGTGCTGGAGAACATCGTGCGTTACGTCGATGAGGGTATGGATCCACTCAAGGCAGCGCTCAAAGGTAGTCGGGAGGTTGGCTTTACGATCATTTCGATTTCTTTATCTTTGGTGGCGGTCTTTATTCCACTCTTCTTTATGGAGGGACCGATTGGTCTGCTATTTAGAGAATTCGCCGTCGTGGTCACTCTAGCTATTCTAGTTTCAGCAGTGGTATCACTCACATTGGTGCCGATGCTTTGCAGTCGCTTTCTGCCAAAACCAGGCCAACACCCACCAGAGTTTGCAATTACCAAGCAGTTTGATCGCTGGTTTAATTGGACTCAGAAAACCTACGTCCACTATTTAGACCTAGCCTTAGAAAAGCGTCAACGCGTTCTCTGGATCGCNATTGCTACTTTTGTGATCACGATCGCTATGTTTATTTTCACNCCTAAAGGCTTTTTTCCGGAGGAGGATATTGGTCAAATTACAGTGACCACCGAAGCCGATCAAGACATCTCGTTTAAAGCNATGTTGGACTTNCAAGACAAAGCAGCAGAGATAGTAGCCAACGACCCNAATGTGGCGAACTTTGTCTCGATTCTGGGNGGCAATCTCAGCTCTGGAAGTAATACAGGCCGGTTCTTCATTGTGCTCAAGCCCCGCGGTGATCGCGAATCCATGAAGAAGGTCCTAGAGGGGTTGCGGATAAAGTTTAGAGATCTTCCTGGCCTGCAAGTTTTTATGCGTCCTGTGCAGAATTTACAGCTTGGCGGTCGTGCAAGTAAAAGCCGTTATCAATTTACCTTGCAAAGCGTGGGTTTTGAGGGGGTCAATGAATGGTCCGAGAAATTGCTCGAGAAAATACGCAGCGACTCCATCTTCCGCGATGTCACCAGTGACTCCCAATTAAAGGGTCTAAATGTTCAAATTGATATTAATCGTGAGAAAGCTGCTCAATCAGGCGTAACCATAGCGGATATAAGACAGGCTTTATACAATGCATTTGGGCAGCGCCAGGTCTCGACTATCTACACCAGCGTCAATACGTATTACGTGATCTTAGAGACCGCCGAGGATCAGCGCCAGTTTGAAACGGATCTTGCCAAAGTATTTGTGCGAGGACGCTCCACGAATCAACTCATACCGCTATCCAGTCTTGCTTCATTCAAGCGCACTATTGGTCCCACTGCAGTTAACCATCAGGGCCAGATTCCAGCGGTGACTCTCTCCTTTAACTTGGCTCCAGATGTTCCCCTTGGTGATGCAACCGACAAGATTGAGAAATACGTTAAAGACATTCAATTACCGCCCTCCATCATTACAAGCTATGGCGGTGATGCTAAGGTATTTAAAGGTAATCAGGGCGGTCAATTTATCTTGATCATTGCCTCCCTGCTGGTTATTTATATTCTGTTGGGCGTTCTCTATGAGAGCTATATCCATCCCATTACGATTTTGGCTGGTTTACCGTCTGCTGCAATTGGTGCGCTACTTTCACTTTGGATGTTTGGAATGGAGCTCACGATCATCGCCACGATTGGTATTTTGATGCTGATCGGGATTGTGAAAAAGAATGCCATTCTAATGATTGACTTTGCCTTGGATGCGCAACGCAATCAAAACATGAGTCCTACTGAGGCAATTCGTTCGGCATGTATTCTGCGTTTCAGACCGATCATGATGACTACCTTGACAGCTATCGTAGGCGCCCTACCCATCGCCCTTGGCTTAGGTGCTGGCGCTGAGTTACGGCAACCTCTCGGGGTGAGCGTCGTTGGTGGATTAATCCTCTCTCAATTCGTTACTTTGTTTATTACACCGGTCATCTATCTCTATCTTGATCGTTGGTCTGGTAATGGCCCCCTTGAAATACCGCCCGAGATGCTGAAAGACACCTAAAGACCTTACAATTAGGCATGCGTCAAATTATTCTAGATACAGAGACAACCGGACTTAATCCCGCCACGGGTGATCGGATTATCGAGATTGGTTGTATTGAACTTATCAACCGTCGCCAAACTGGTAAAACACTTCATCACTACATTAATCCAGAGCGTGATATCGCTGAGGGTGCGTTTGCGGTTCATGGACTCTCCAGAGAGTTCTTATCCGACAAACCCTTGTTTGCACATATTGTGGAAGAGCTGACAGAGTTCGTAAAAGATGCCGAGGTGATTATTCATAATGCGCCATTTGACCTGTCATTCCTCAATACTGAATATGCCTTGTTAAAGCGACCGATCTTTACAGAGCATGTTGAGAAGGTAGTGGATACCTTGATCGATGCAAGACGTATGTTCCCAGGAAAGCGTAACTCCTTAGATGCTTTGTGTGAACGCTTTGCGATTAGCAATGAACATCGCACCTTACACGGCGCCTTACTGGATGCTCAGTTATTGGCCGAGGTATATCTCGCCATGACCCGGGGTCAGGAGGATCTCACCATTGATTTAATTGATTACAGTACTAACGGCTTAAATGGTTTAGAACGAGCTCCTCTACCAAGCAATCTAGTTTATTTCAAGGCTAGCGATCTCGACTGTGAGGCACATANNAAAGCCCTTGAGGANATCGGCAAGGCTAGCAAAAAGACCCCGGTCTGGGGTCTTTAGAACGNCCAACTACTCGTGTGTTAAATCGCTGCAGCGATTGCCTTACCTAAATCCTCAGTACTCGCTTTGCCACCAATATCAGGNGTTAGTGGTGCATGCCCCGGTCCTGCCGATAAGACTTTCTCGATTGCATTAAATACTGCTTGACCAGCCTCTGGATAGCCGAGATGGTCTAGCATTAATGCAGCGCTCCATATTTGTCCAATTGGATTTGCAATCTTCTTGCCNTAAATGTCTGGGGCAGAGCCATGCACTGGCTCAAACAGGGATGGGAACTTNCCNTCTGGATTAATNCTGGCCGATGGCGCTACTGCAATCGTTCCGGTACATGCAGGTCCCAANTCNGAGAGAATGTCGCCAAACAGATTGGAGGCAACCACCACATCAAAACGATCTGGGTTCATCACAAACTGTGCGGTCAAGATATCAATGTGNTACTTATCAGTCCGCACATCAGCATAATTTTTTGCCATAACCTCAACCCGCTCATCCCANTATGGCATGGTAATCGCAATGCCATTCGANTTAGTGGCTGATGTCAGGTGCTTTTTGGGTCGGCTCTGAGCTANCTCATAAGCAAACTTAAGAATACGATCGACACCGTGCCGAGAGAAGACAGATTCTTGCACCACAATCTCACGCTCTGTATCAGCAAACATCTTTCCACCAACTGCTGAGTACTCTCCCTCAGTGTTCTCGCGCACTACAAAGAAATCAATATCGCCCGGTTTGCGATTAGCGAGTGGGCATGGTACTCCTGGTAGTAAACGGACTGGCCGTAAATTAACGTATTGGTCAAAGCCACGGCGGAACTGAATCAAGCTGCCCCAGAGTGATAAATGGTCTGGCAAGATATTGGGCATACCAACAGCNCCAAAGAAGATAGCGTCATACTTCATCAGAGTATCAAACCAATTGTCTGGCATCATCTTGCCGTGCTTTTGATAGTAATCGCAACTTGCAAAATCAAAGTGATCAAACTGAAATTGAATCCCGAACTTNCGTGCGGCTGACTCTAGGGCACGAACGCCCTCTGGCATCACCTCTTTACCGATTCCATCTCCCGGAATAACGGCGATTTTTGGATTTACTATTTTTTTCTGGATGTTCATTGCTTACGGTCTCGATTAATGGCTAAAGGATCTGATTTTACTAGCTGATTGCTCGCCGAATCTCACGATCGGCCTTACGTTCTTTCTCTCTTGCCTCTTCATCGGTTTCTGCGGCCGGAATAGAAAGAGCCGCCTCTACCATTCGTAGATTATCTTTTGGGCAAATAGGAGCTCCGTAACTAGACCAACGCTTTAAGAGGGTTACCTCAAAACCGCACTGCGGGCAGGTCGCTTTATTACGACTTAGATTACTTGATCTTGGGGGTGGAAAAACAATAGCTTGATGGGGATAAGGTCCTAATTTTTGGCTAATGGTCATTAGACGCACTTGCAACTCTTCAGAGGCATGCGCCATGCGAGCTGGCCCCTCTAAACCAACCGATTGGCAAATCCCTTTAAAGTCCTCACCATGACCGCTGTGACAGTCATCCACTGCATGACATAACTCGTGCACCAAGGTATCTAACAATGCAACTGGGTCATCTAATTTCGGTGAAATAAAGATCTCATTAACGCCACCACCCGATCGCTCACGAGGCCAACACTGACCTAGGGTGGTCCGTGGGCTACTGGAGGCTGGAAAACCGCAAGAGACTCGAACTGGTGGAATGGCATAGCCTGCCTTTGAGAAAATGGGCTCTAAATGACGAACACCGTCTTGAAGCCAAGCTTCGCGGGTTGTGTGTGGAACGGCTAACTGACTCATGATCTGATTCTGGAAGGGGTATATGAATTGGGGTATTCTAAAAGGGAACAATTTGTAGATCTGTGAGCATAAACGTATTTCTTAAAGAGGGATCCATTCCTTGAAGAATCTAGCTAATCTCAGTGCCAGCCAAGCAGCCAGAGCACTTGCCCAACGAGAAATCAAAGCCGAAGATTTACTACTCGATTGTCTAAATCAAATTGGTTTACGTGAGAACCAGGTGCATGCCTGGGTCAGTTTGGGTAAGGAACATGCCATCCGCACTGCCCAAGAACTAGACCGAGGTGCGGTACAAGGAATACTGCATGGCTTACCGATTGGAGTTAAAGACCTCTTTGATACGCATGATCTTCCCACTAACTATGGCTCACCGATTTATGGCAATAATCATCCGGTATGTGATGCGGTATCTGTCTCCTTGATGCGAGAAGCAGGAGCAATTGTTTTAGGCAAAACCGTGACTACGGAGTTTGCTAGCTTTAAGCCTGGTCCTACCTGCAATCCACGCAACTTAGATCACACACCAGGGGGCTCTTCCAGCGGATCGGCCGCCGCTGTAGCCGACTGCATGGTACCGCTCGCCACGGGTAGTCAAACTGCAGCATCCATCATTCGACCTGCTAGTTATTGTGGAGTTGTAGGATACAAACCCAGCTATGGAAAAATCAGTATCGGGGGTGTAAAAAGTTTATCTGTATCACTGGACACGCTTGGTGTTTTTGGAAGAACTGTATCCGATGTGGCTCTTGGCGTTGCTGCCATGTCAGCCGATCATGATCTTGCTAAGATCGACCCGCTCGAGCATAAGGTTCGCATTGGTATTTGTAGAACATCTGATTTCGCAATGGCTCAAGCAGAAACTGCAGCCGCTCTCTCCTTAGCAGGCTTTGCAGCGAAGTCCTTTGCAAAAGATGGCGTTTCTGAGATTACCCTTCCGCCCTCTTGCGCAACGCTAACTGAGATCCAGACAACGATTATGTTGTTTGAAATGGCTAAAAGCTTTACCTTCGAGAAACTTAATCATCTGGATCAAATTAGTACAACCCTTCAAACCATTATTCAACGCGGTGATGCGATTAAATACTCTCAATACAGTGAGGCCTTGACCCAAGCGTGGCGAGCTGGCGCAGAGCTCTGCCAAGCATTTGAAGATCAATTCGATATTCTGATTGCACCAAGCGCTACAGGCGAAGCTCCGCACACCATAGAACAAACTGGCGATCCTGTATTTAGTCGTGGCTGGACCTTAATGGGTTTACCCTGCATCAACTTGACAGTCACCAGCGGTCCTAAGGGTTTGCCGGTGGGCGTAACCTTAGTTGCAGGNCCAAGACGTGATCGCCTACTACTCAGTGTGGCACACGCCTTAGCGCAAAACCTATCAGACCCGCTAGCACTCAATCAAGCTTGATGTTGGCTGATTTAATCGCCTTTTGCATCAATGCAATTTCTTTCTTGAGTAAGGCATCGGTTCCCTGCGGATTAAGATAGCGTACCTCAATCCCTGCTGCATCCCCTCGTTGCTTGGCTTCAGGAAGCTCTAAAGCCTTTTTAACATCCTGCGTTAATTTATTCACGATCGCTGCAGGTGTTCCAGCGGGAGCATACAAAGCAACCCAAGACTCGAGTTCAAAACCAGGTAAGCCTGCCTCAGCAACTGTTGGCACATTGGGCATCATCGGATGACGCGCCTTACCTGTAACAGCTAAAGCCNTTAATTTGCCAGTTTGGACATGCCCCATGACAGAAGGTGGCGTTGTAATAAAAACCTGAACCTGCCCTGCCANTACGTCCTGGATGGCTTGGCCTGATCCCTTGTATGGAACATGGGTCAACTTAATGCCAGTGGCTTGCTCAAAGATCTCTGTACCAATATGCGATACCGANCCGTTACCTTGTGAGGCATAGTTCAACNTACCTGGATTAGCTTTTGCATAAGCAATAAACTCTTTAAGATTATTGGCTGGAACTGATGGATGAACCGCAATGACATTCATNGCAACTGTCAGCAATGCAATGGGAGTGAAGTCTTTAAACGGATCCCAACTTAATTTATCCATAAGCAATGGATTGGCGGCATGGTAACCCGAGTAAGAAGCCAATAAGGTATAGCCATCTGGCTTACTCTTAGCCACATATTGGTAGGCGATATTACCGCTTGCACCTTGGCGGTTATCAATGATGATCGATTGCCCAGTCACTCGGTTAAGAGGCTCCGTTAGTAAACGAGCCGATGCGTCGACCAATCCTCCAGGAGGTACGGGTACGACGATCGTGATGGGGCGATCTGGAAATGTTTGTGCATGGGTTATGCCAGCCAGCATGAATACAGTAGCTAAAAATCCCATGATTTGTTTAAGTTGCAAGAGTCTTACTGTGCGCATGTGTCGTCTCCAAAAATTATGTTCATCATTATCGTAATATATTAACGCTGTCCCATTTTGACATCGGCAAATACTGCCTGAGCCTCACGCGGTAGGCAACGCCAGTATTGTGGGCTAGCTGATACATGCCCCTGTAATGCAGCGGCTGCCTCCCATCCCCACCGGGGTTTATACAAGAAGGCTCGGGCTAAGGCAATTAAATCCGCTTCGTGATTTTGCAAGATCTCTTCTGCTTGAATTGGCTCAGTGATTAAGCCAACCGCCATGGTTGCCATACCGGTTTTTTGCTTAATCTCTTTTGCAAAGGGCACTTGATAATTAGGCCCCAACTGAATTTTCTGTTTAGGGGAGATACCGCCAGAAGAAACATGGATGTAATCACACCCCAAAGACTTTAGCCGTTGTGTGAGCTCAACCGACTCTTCAAGACTCCAACCATTCTCAATCCAATCAGATGCCGAGAGCCTAACTCCTAAGACCCCGCCCCACTCTTTACGCACCGCAGAAAATAGCTCCAGCACAAAGCGCATCCGATTCTCAAGGGAGCCGCCGTATTGATCCTGACGTTGATTGGCAATCGGCGATAAGAACTGATGCAATAAATAGCCGTGAGCAGCATGCAATTCAATTCCATCGATCCCAATTGTTTTCGCTCGTCTGGCTGACTCGACAAAGTTCTTAATAATGACTTGCATCTCTGCCGTGCTTAACTCATGGGGATTACGCTCACCATCTAGCTGAGGAATTGCGGAGGGCGCCTGGGTCTCCCAGCCGCCATTCTCTGATGGAAGGATCTGACCACCTTGCCATGGTGCTGCACTTGAGGCTTTGCGACCAGCGTGAGCCAGCTGAATAAACACCCGTGTCTTCGGGGCAAGTTTGCGTGCCCGCAATAATTTATCTTCTAATGCAGTCTGAGTTTTTTGATCCCAGAGCCCTAAACAATAGGGAGTGATGCGGCCTTCGGGACTTACTGCTGTGGCTTCAATAATAAAGAGCCCCGCCCCGCTGTTCAACAAATTACCCCAGTGCATTAAATGCCAATCACTTGCCTCACCCTCTACTGCCGAGTATTGACACATAGGCGCCACCACGACTCGATTCGGTAATTGCATAGAGCCCTCTGGGGCAGGTAGTGAATAGTCTGAAAATAAGAGGCTCATGGGATAAATGACCAAAAGTGATTGAAAGGATTAAAATGATACCAAGTGATTCTTAAGACCCTTTCTGGTTGCCAAGACAATCTAGGCCCAATCATCAATACGAGACATAATTACCATGAACGCTCCACAAGCCTTTGAAATTAAAGAAGATATTGCTCACTATATCGGTGGTCAAGTTGTTTTGCCACAAGGCACACGTTTTGCCGATGTGCACAACCCTGCCAAGGGCTCGGTAGCCCGTCGCGTTGCTCTCGCTAGCAAAGCCGATGTGGGCAAGGCTGTTGCTGCAGCACAAGCAGCCTTTCCTGCTTGGGGCAATACCTCGCCGCTTCGTCGCGCCCGTATTCTCTTTAAATACCTTGACCTTCTGAACCGTCATCGCGATGAACTCGCCGCCATCATCACCGCTGAGCATGGCAAAGTCTTTACTGATGCTCAAGGTGAAGTCACCCGCGGTATTGAGATCTTAGAATTTGCGACCGCTATCCCAGAACTCTTAAAGGGAGATTACACCGAGCAGGTCTCAACCGATATCGATAACTGGGTTATGCGTCAACCTTTGGGTGTTGTNGCAGGCATTACCCCCTTCAATTTTCCAGTNATGGTGCCGATGTGGATGTTCCCCGTTGCGATTGCATGCGGCAATACCTTCATCCTCAAACCGAGCCCGACCGATCCCTCTGCCTCCTTATTGCTTGCGCGCCTTTTGAAAGAGGCTGGATTGCCAGATGGCGTCTTTAATGTTGTGCAGGGTGATAAAGAGGCTGTAGATGCATTGATTGAGCATCCAGATGTCAGAGCAATTAGCTTTGTGGGTTCGACCCCAATCGCTAATTACATTTATGAGCGCGGCGCTCATTTTGGTAAGCGCGTTCAGGCTTTAGGTGGTGCCAAGAATCATATGGTGGTCATGCCCGATGCTGATATTGATAAAGCGGTGGATGCCTTAGTTGGCGCAGCCTACGGATCTGCTGGTGAGCGCTGCATGGCAATCTCAGTTGCCGTATTAGTGGGCGAAGCAGCTGACAAAGTAATGCCTAAATTAATTGAGCGTACCAAAACCTTGAAAGTAAAGAATGGTCTTGAGCTTGATGCTGAGATGGGTCCCATCGTAACGCGTGCAGCTCTCGATCGCATTACAGGCTATATCGAAAAAGGTGTTGCGGGTGGGGCTAAGCTTTTAGTAGATGGTCGCGGACTTAAAGTGCCTGGCTTTGATCAGGGGTTCTGGTTAGGCGGTACCCTCTTTGATGCAGTTACACCTGATATGACCATTTATAAAGAAGAGATTTTCGGTCCTGTGCTCTCGTGTGTACGGGTTGCTAATTTTAGTGAAGCACTCGATCTAGTGAATGCTCATGAGTTTGGCAATGGCGTAGCTTGCTTCACCAGCGATGGCAATATTGCTCGTGAGTTTGCCCGTCGCGTTCAAGTTGGTATGGTTGGTATTAATGTACCNATTCCGGTACCGATGGCTTGGCACGGATTTGGTGGTTGGAAGCGCTCCTTATTTGGTGATACCCATGCCTATGGCAAAGAAGGGGTGCGTTTTTATACCAAGCAAAAGAGTGTCATGCAGCGTTGGCCTGAGAGCATCTCAAAAGGTGCTGAGTTTGTCATGCCAACCTCGAAGTAACAACTACTTTTTTCTTGAGATGAACATCGCTGGAACCGTCAGGTTCCAGTAGATGGCTGCGGATCGAAAGNAAAAGATTAGNAAGATACAAGCAATCGATCCTGGCATTGCATACTCTGGGAAATAATTTAGNAGTAAGACATAAAGCATGCAACCGAGTGATACGGGAATTGCATATAGCTCATAGGACATTAATAAGGTTTTGCGACCTGCCAATACATCCCGAATCAATCCCCCACCAATTGCTGTTACAACCCCCAAGATAATGGCTGCTTCGGANCCACCGAAATCTTCATGCCAAGCCTTATCCGCCCCCTGTATCCCAAACAAAGCGGCTCCCAGTCCATCGATATAAAGAATGGCTTTATACAACTGAGGCTGAGAAAGTATTGACTCGGAATAAAAGGTAATGATGCTGGCAATTGCAGCAACCAAGATATAAATAGGTGCATCGGCCCAAAAGACTGGCACCCCCATAATCACATCCCGAATGGTTCCGCCACCAATGGCTGTGATGATTCCTAAGACCAGAACCCCAAAGAGATCAACGCCCCGCTCCGAAATAGCAAGAACACCCGTAATTGCAAAGGCTGCCGAGGCAACGATACCAACCCAAAAACTAAGCTCTTCCATCGAGCCTTCCTAGTCAATAAATAGAGAGGAAGTAATTATTGCAAAGTATTTTTGAGGAGCGGCATTTCTGGGAGGGCTAGTACATCAATCCCCTCCTCACGTAAGGCACTTACCTCATCCGCACTGGTCTGCCCCCGAATACTCCGCTCAGGAGTTTCCTTGTAATGTATCTTTCTGGCTTCTTCTGCGAATGATGAGCCCACATCCTCTGATTTATTGACTAGATCACGCATGGCCTTCATAAAGGTTGCTTGGATCTGCTTCTCCAATTGGCCATGATCAGCATTGGATAAAGCAATCGTTTGCGCAGGCTCTGTTGTCACCGAGGCGGGCTGCAATTGCTCCGGACTAGCTCTGCCACCAATATGCGGTGCCGATGGTAAGCGTCGCACCTCAGCGTTATCGCAAATGGGGCAGCCTAAGCTTCCACCCGACTGCTGGCTCAGGAAATCGACTTCAGACACAAACCAGCCCTCAAAGTGATGCTCATGAGCGCAAGCTAAGTTATAAACTTTCATGGGTAATAGATGGGGGCCTCTGGCCTGAATTCAAGAGAGAAAGAGTATTTTTGTAGATATTGCCAGTTTAATGCTTTATGGCTTAGGAGTTTGATGAGGCGCGTCGGCGACGCTCTAACCAGTAAGTCGAGATGATAGTTTTTACATCCGTAATCTTGCCAGATTCTACCCACTCCAAGAGCTCTCCTAAGGGCGCTGCAAAGACGTCCAAAAACTCTTCCTCATCAAGTCGTGCCGGACCTGGGATTAAGCCCTCAGCCAAATAGATATCAATGAACTCGGTTGAATACGAAATCACTGGATGAATACGCCTAATCTTGCTCCAGCGCTTGGCGGTATAGCCGGTCTCCTCTTGAAGCTCCCGCTGAGCACACAAGAGCGGATCTTCGCCGACATTTAACTTACCGGCAGGGATCTCGATCACAGCCTGAGAAATTGGATAGCGGTATTGGCGCTCCAATAAAATACGGCCATCATCTAATACAGCCAGAATAGCAACCGCTCCAGGGTGCTCTAGGTACTCGCGTAGGGCATGCTGCCCATCTGGTAAAGAGACGGTATCGCGCTTCATTTTGAGGAAGATGCCATCGTA
>JGI25922J50271_10000101_pt1 | contig 23547 bp, 18 predicted proteins | sample LauGreSu1BDMLBDD_2_FD_50271 | JGI IMG/M metagenome (IMG submission 50271) | reverse complement strand
GCGTTGCGAGCCAATCTATGAGGATTTTGCAGGTTGGACTGATAGTACAGTCGGCATTACGGACTGGAATAAATTACCTAAAACAGCCCAAGATTATCTTAAGCGAGTACAAGAGATCTGTGGAAAACCCATTGCTATGGTCTCAACGGGACCGGAGCGCGATGAGACCATTTTGTTGCAACATCCATTTGAAAGTTGAACAACTTCTTATTTGGTGCCCAGAAGAGGACTCGAACCTCCACAACCTTTCGATCGCCAGCACCTGAAGCTGGTGCGTCTACCAATTTCGCCATCTGGGCAGTCCCTGCATTATAGGTTGCCTGTCAGAACAATGTGGTCAAATCACCTAATTAAGTTGTTATATGAAAGTCTTGCATGCGCAAAAATGATATCCCTGTACCACGCGATGGCGACCGCCTAGGTACTGTACAGGGCCATCGCGATGGGTTTGGCTTTGTCGTGCCCGATGACGGCGGTGAGGATATCTTTCTAGCTGAGCGTGAGATGGCTCGGGTCATGCATGGGGACCGAGTGTCCATCCGTGTTTTAGGGACCGATCGACGCGGTCGCCCCGAGGGCCAAATTGTGGAGGTATTGATCCACGCCAATCGAGTGGTCATTGGGCGTCTTCTGAACGAGAACGGCGTTCTGATCGTGGCCCCCGAAGATAAGCGTATTGGTCATGACATTCTGATCCCGCCAAAGGGGCAGGGGATGGCTAAGCTGGGCCAAGTGGTGAGCGTTGAGATTATTGATTACCCCGACAGCTATCGACAAGCAGTCGGTCGTGTGATCGAGGTCTTGGGTGAGATCGATGACCCCGGTATGGAGATTGAGATTGCGGTGCGCAAGTATGGAGTGCCCCATACGTTCTCGCCGGCAGTACTCAAAGAGTCTGAGGCATTGCCTAATACAGTAACCCAAGAAGATCTTGTTGGACGGGTTGATCTGCGCGATATTCCCTTAGTTACCATCGATGGAGCTGACGCACGAGATTTTGATGATGCGGTCTATTGTGAGCCAGTGCAGTATGGACAAGTTAAGGCATGGCGCTTAATTGTGGCAATTGCCGACGTGGCGCATTACGTCAAACCAGATCATCCACTTGATAAAGAGGCATTGCTACGAGCAACATCGGTCTATTTCCCCAGAAGGGTCATACCCATGCTCCCAGAGAAGATCTCTAATGGTTTGTGCTCTCTTAATCCTGGGGTCGATCGCCTGTGTATGGTGTGCGATGCCGTGGTTGATCAGCGTGGTGAGATTCTGGCCTATCAGTTCTATCAAGGTGTGATGCATTCTGCCCAACGCTTTACCTACGACACCGTCTGGGAGATTCTAAGTAATACCCGTGGTCCCGAAGCAGTTCGCTATGCAGAATTTAATGAGCAATTAAATAATCTCTACCATCTTTATAAAATCTTATTTGCTGCCCGTGAGAAACGAGGCGCCATTGACTTTGAGACCACCGAGACCCAAATCATTAGTAATGAGCTGGGTAAGATACTGCGCATCGAGCCAAGACTGCGTAATGACGCACACCGCTTGATTGAAGAATGCATGCTAACCGCTAATGTTTGTGCAGCGAACTTCTTACAAAAGCATAAGCATCTTAGTTTGTTCCGAGTGCATGGTGAGCCATCGATCGAGAAGGTGCAAACCCTTAAGCAAGTACTTCGAACCACAGGCTTGCATCTAACGGGTACCGATAAGCCTCATCCCAAAGACTTTGCCAAGCTCATGAAAGAGATTAAAGCAAGACCGGATGCTGGCATGTTACAGATGATGATCTTGCGCTCGATGCAGCAGGCGATCTATCAGCCTGAGAACGAAGGTCACTTCGGACTCTCGTACCCAGCGTATGCGCATTTCACAAGCCCGATACGACGCTACCCTGATTTATTAGTACATCGCTCCATTAAAGCGATTCTTAATAAGAAGAGTTATCACCCGCATCTGCCCGAGGATGTGCCGATGAACTTGACCATGCCACGCAAGGGTCAGGGGAGAGCCAATGCTGCCGCTGTGAAGCAATCGCAACAGGATGCCAAGACCAAGGGTAAGAAAGCAGTGACCAAGCAGGTCTCCAAAGACGGTGCGGCACTTGCGGTCTGGGCCCAATTTGGGGTGCATTGCTCTGCCAATGAGCGCCGCGCGGATGAAGCCTCGCGGGATGTGGAAGCATGGCTAAAGTGTTACTACATGCGTGATCATCTCGGCCAAGAATATTCTGGAACGATTACAGGCGTGGCTAATTTTGGACTCTTTGTACAGCTCGAGAGCCTCTTTGTCGAAGGTATGGTACATGTGACCGAGCTCGGTGGAGATTACTATCAATACGATGAGGCTCGCCAAGAACTCCGCGGAGAGCGCACCGGTATTCGGTATCGGATTGGGGATCGTTTGCATGTATTGGTAAGTCGTGTGGATTTAGATGCGCGCAAGATCGAGTTTGGTCTGGTCAAAGCAAATGGAACGAATGAGCGTGATGGCACACGGTTTAAGTCAGTGGTGTTGGCTTCGGATGCTGGGCGCCCCAATAAAAAAGCGGCGCATAAGAAAACCCGCCCCGATGAGAAAGCCCCACGCCGCGATGCGGCCCCTAGCAAAGCAAACAAGAAAACGAAAGCCAAGAGCGGACGCAATCCCACAGCCCGTCAGCCCTCGATTGCTCAAGGGACAGGTCGTAAGAGCACCAAGGGTAAGCGCAAATGAAACAGATTCTGTTGGGCTTTCATGCGGTACAGACCCGCTTACGCATGGATCCAGATAGCCTGCAATCGGTCTATTACGATCCAGCACGGCGTGATCGACGCATGGCGGATTTCATTAAACAGGCTGAGCCACTCTTAGGTAAGAGACTCTACTCAGCCAATGCAGATCGTCTTCATAATCTAGCTGGACATGACCGCCATCAGGGGATTGTGGCTCTGGCAGAACCTATCTCGATTGCTAGAACTCTACCCGAGTTACTCGATAGCATTGATGCAAAGAATGATCCACCTCTACTCTTGGTCTTGGATGGCATCACAGACCCGCATAATTTAGGAGCTTGCCTTCGGGCTGCAGATGGCGCTGGAGTGCATGGGGTGATCGTTCCCAAAGATCGCTCTGCGAGCATCAATGCCACCGTGAGCAAAGTGGCCAGTGGTGCTGCTGAAGTAGTGCCCATCATCACAGTGACCAATCTTGCAAGAACCATGCGCGAGATGCAAGAGCTTGGTATTTGGCTAATTGGCACCGATGATCAAGCAGAGCAATCGATCTATGACGTAGACCTCAAAGGACCCACTGCGATTGTGATGGGAGCCGAGGGTGAAGGAATGCGCCGCTTAACCCGCGAGACCTGTGATCAATTGGTCAACATCCCAATGCAAGGAGCAGTTGAGAGTCTGAATGTATCGGTAGCAACTGGTGTGACTCTGTACGAAGCAAGGCGTCAACGTCTTGCGAAGAAATAAAAAGATCTAACTAAACCAGCTTAACTGAGCAAGCTTAACTGAGCGATCCTAACTGAGTAAGACCTCAAGTTTCTCGATATCCGCACAGAAGGTCTTGATGCCCTCGGAGAGTTTCTCAGAAGCCATCGGATTTTTGGCCAATTCATTTTCAAAGTGAGCTTGATCAAGATGTATCTGTTTCATATCAGCACGCTGAGCTTCTTCTGCAATGAGTCTTGGGCTCACCTCAGTATTGCTCGCTTGTAACTCTGCTAAGAGTTCAGGGCTAATGGTTAGTAAATCACAACCCGCTAACTCCAAAATCTGACTGGTGTTTCGAAAGCTAGCACCCATAATTTCGGTAGCAATCTCAAAGTGCTTGTAGTACATAAAGATCGAACGAACCGACTGCACGCCAGGATCGTTTGCTCCAGTATGTTGAGCAGTCGACCATTGATCACCTAAGGATTTTTTATACCAATCACTGATGCGACCCACAAACGGTGAAATCAATTGTGCCTTGGCATCGGCACATGCAACAGCTTGCACCAGAGAAAAGAGTAAGGTCATATTGCAATGGATACCATCTTGCTCTAACTCCCGAGCAGCAACAATGCTCTCCCAAGTGCTTGCTAATTTAATTAAGACCCGAGCACGATCAATGCCTGCGGATTCGTACAGAGCGATGATCTCTCGCGCCTTACGAATGGTTGCTGCAGTATCAAATGATAGTCGTGCATCCACCTCGGTAGAAACGCGACCGGGCACAATCTTCAATATCTCGCCACCAAAAGCGACTAGAACCCGATCAATCAGTTGTGCTGGGGAGGCCTTAGGGTTAGAGCGTTTTACATCTGCCACTAAATTACTGTAGGTACTTTGTTGAACCGCCTTCAAAATCAAGGAGGGATTGGTGGTGGCATCCTGTGGCTGGAACTGGCGCATGCGCTCAAAGTCGCCGGTATCGGCGACCACCGTGGTATAGCGCTTGAGTTGAGAGAGGGTATCCATAGCCAAATAGTAAATGATAGCGAGAACATTCGGTATGATTGCAATCATGAACCAAGACGATCTCAAGAAACAGGTTGCCCAAGCCGCCAAAGAGGAAGTTCTAAAGCGAATGCCAAAAGGGCAGTACTTGGGGATCGGAACAGGCTCAACCGCTAACTGGTTTATTGACCTCTTAGCCCCGCACCGTGATCACTTTGCGGGAGTGGTATCGAGCTCCTTGGCGAGTACAGAGCGCCTGATTAAATTAGGCTTTCATGTGGTCGATGCCAGTCAGCTACCGGAGTCGATCCAAACACAATCCCATCCCTTGCCGATGTACGTTGATGGTGCGGATGAGATTAACCCACAGGGTCATATGATTAAGGGCGGTGGTGGAGCACTCACGCGCGAGAAGATTATTGCAAGTCTTGCCAAGGAATTTATCTGCATCTGCGATGAGTCCAAGCAAGTTAATACTCTTGGTAAATTTCCATTACCGCTTGAGGTGATACCTCTGGCGCAAGCGGCCATTACACAATCCCTGAAACAATGGGGCGGTACTGCCAAACTACGCCTGATCTCCTCTGGAAAGCAAGAAGGTCAACCATTCTTAACGGATAACGGCGCTTGGATCCTGGATGTGCATGGATTAGATATCAAAGACCCTGTCCAACTAGAGAGAGACCTCAATCAAATTGCTGGGGTTATCTGTGTTGGACTCTTTGCCCAAGCTAAGGCAGATCTATTGCTGGTGGGTGGACAGCAGGGTGTTCAGCGAGTTCAGTTTTCTAAATAAAGCCTATAAATATACTTACTGAGCTGGCGGTACATAACCACTAGCCATATCAGCACCACCCTCAAAGAAGTATTTCTCNACCTGTTTGAGTAGATACTGACGTGCGCGCGGATCGGCCATATTAAGACGGTTCTCATTGATCAGCATCGTTTGATGCTTAAGCCAGTCTGCCCACGCTTCTTTAGATACCTGATTCCAGATCTTCTTACCCAGTTCACCAGGAAGAGGAGCAAAGTCTAGACCCTCGGACTCTTTATTGAGCTTAATACACTGAACCATTCTTGCCATACAAACCTCTTTTTAACGAATGAGCCTAATTATAGGTATGAATACAAAATAGGAGGGTTCAAAGGTTTTAGGGGTCGCAGAAACCCACCCAAAGACCAAGACCTAGATCTTTTTGGTCAGCACCATGGATTTGCGGTCCCAGTTGTAAATTTGCTTGCGCTCTTCGGGTAGAGCATCCACGCTGGCCCTCACAAAACCACGCTTGAGGAACCAATGTTCGGTACGGGTGGTTAAGACAAATAAAGAAGTAATGCCCTCACGCTTTGCTCTAGCCTCAATACGCTTTAACAGGCGCTCACCATCCCCAGACCCTTGAGAGTCGGGATCCACCACTAAACAGGCTAACTCGCCAACACCATTGGCAAATGGAAAGAGGGCTGCACAACCAAACAAGACCTTGTCATGCTCAATCACTGAGAACCGAGCGATATCGCGCTCGATCACGTCTTGACCACGCGCAGCCAGAACACCCTCAGCCTCAAGTGGAAGAGTCAACTGCAAAATACCACCCACATCGTCTTGCGTAGCCTCACGCAAGTTCTCAATATCCGAAGCGGCCAACATCATGCCAACACCATCGTGGGTAAAGAGTTCTTCTAAGAGCACGCCATCGCGATTGCAGGGTAAGAAATGCGTTCTACTTACTCCAGAGCGAACCGCCCGAATCGCGGTGTTGAGGAAGTTACGCATATTGCTAGGTAGATCTGGATAGAGCTGGAGATAATCTTGCAACTGAGCAATGGATAGCTCGGTGACCACATTCCCTTCTTTATCTTGTAAGCCTGGGAAGGGCGATAAGAAAATAAGTTTGTCCGTCTTCAATGCAGAAGCCGTTGCCGCTGCAACATCCTCAAACGATAAATTAAATGCTTGTCCTGTGGGTGAGAACCCTAGAGGAGATAACAAGACCAATTTGCCATTATCCAAAGACATCTTGATGGACTCGGAGTCAACCTTGCGTACCAGCCCCGTGTGAACATAGTCAATACCGTCTACGACTCCAATGGGCATGGCAGTAATAAAGTTACCCGAGATTACCGAGATGCGTGAACCTGCCATGGGAGTATTTGGAAGTCCCCGACTAAATGCCGCCTCGATATCTAAACGCAGTTCGCCAGCAGCCTCTTTGACACACTCTAGCGCAGCGGCATCGGTAATCCGATAGCTACTCATATGGCCCTTACCAAACTTGCTCTTGATCTTGCGTAAGGAAAGTTGCTCATCAATCTGCGGCCGAATCCCATGCACCAAGATAATCCGCATGCCCATGGCATGCAACATGGCGATGTCTTCAATCAGGTTCTCAAGTTGATCAAAGTCTTGAGCCAACTCTCCCGCAAAAGCGATGACGAAGGTCTTTTCCCGAAAAGCATGGATATAAGGCGCAACTTCACGAAGCCAGCCCACAAAGGGGAAGCTAGGATTTGTGGAGGGATTGGCTGGGGAAGTAGACATAATGAGAAAATTATAGGGTGCAAGCGCTTAGATACCAAATAAATTATGGAAGGGAGTTCAACCTTCTATGCCCCATGAGGCCCCAATGAGCTCGCCTTGCGAAGTGATCTGGCATCCTCTTCACGGAAAAGAGATTGCGTTTCCAGAAGCCTTACCGGTCTCGGGTCAACGCGATACGATCGCAAAAGCCTTTCTGGCAAGCCCTGTGATCATTGTCTGTGGAGAAACGGGTTCGGGTAAAACAACGCAATTACCAAAGATTTGTTTGGCTCTGGGTCGAGGACGTATCCACCAAGGCGGTTTGATTGGGCACACCCAACCCCGTCGTATTGCCGCCACAAGTACCGCCAAACGGATTGCGCAAGAGCTAGGTTCCCCCATCGGGCAGGATGTGGGTTATCAGGTCCGCTTTGCGGATCACACCAGCCCGAGTGCCTCGATCAAACTCATGACCGACGGAATATTGTTGGCAGAGACTCAAAGAGATCCACTCTTAAAGATGTACGACACCATCATCATCGATGAGGCGCATGAGCGCAGCCTTAATATTGATTTCCTCTTGGGTTACTTACGACAGTTGATCGACAAGCGGAAGGATCTCAAGATCATCATCACTTCTGCAACCATTGATGCAGAGCGCTTTGCAAATCACTTTGCTATGAATGGTAAGAGCGCACCAGTGATTGAGGTGAGCGGCCGACTCTATCCAGTTGAGCAACGCTATTTACCACTGGAGCAGGAGAACAAAAAAGAGGCCCTCGAGATTACGGAAGGAGTTTGTAAAGCAATTGGTGATGTCTGGCGTGAAGGGGCCAGTGGAGCAGGGGATGTGTTGGTGTTCTTGCCAGGTGAACGCGAGATTCGGGATTGTGCTGAAGCGTTGCGTAAGGACCCCGTATTGCAACGTTTTCATCCTGAGCTATTAAGTCTATTTGCACGCCAAGCTGTCAGTGAGCAAGAACGCGTGTTTCAGAAAGGCAATGGCCGTCGGATCATCTTAGCTACCAATGTGGCCGAGACCTCGCTCACCGTACCGAACATTCGGTATGTGATTGATACTGGCTTAGCACGGGTTAAGCGCTACTCCTATCGCAATAAAGTAGAGCAATTGCAAATAGAGCCTATCTCCCAAGCGGCTGCCAATCAACGTGCAGGTCGTTGTGGACGAGTATCCGATGGTATTTGTATTCGTCTTTACAGTGAAGAGGATTACAAAGCAAGGCCTGCTTACACAGACCCTGAGATCCTCAGAAGCTCATTAGCAGCAGTGATTCTTCGTATGGCATCTCTGCGTTTGCCACCGGTTAATCAATTCCCCTTCATCGATAAACCACTCGGACGCGCGATTGCCGATGGCATGCAATTACTTGAAGAGCTCGGAGCGATTGAGATTCAAGAAGAAAGCAATCAAGGTGGTGTCGCACTGCAACTGACAGGTATGGAAAAGAGTTAGCAGATCTTCCCCTAGATCCGCGGATTGCCCGTATCTTGCTAGCCGCCAAGGACCAGCATGCGCTCAAGGAACTCACCATCATTGCATCGGCGATGGCCTGCCAAGACCCCCGCGAGCGTCCGATGGAGATGGCAAGTGCCGCAGACCAAGCCCATCAGCTCTTTGCCGATGAGCGCTCCGAGTTTCTGGGGTTCATTAAGCTCTGGAACTGGTATCAAGATGCGCTGACCCATAAGCAAAGCAATCGACAACTCGAGAACCTCTGCCGTAGTAAGTTTTTATCACCCAGACGATTGCGTGAATGGCGTGATGTGCATGGTCAACTGCATGTGCTTCTTGCTGAAAAGGCTTGGAAAGACAATCAAACACCTGCCACCTATGAGCAAGTCCATACGGCATTATTAACAGGACTATTGGGCCATATTGCCAAGCGGGATGAAGAAGACTCCACCAGCCGTTCACAAAAGACTGCTAACTACATGGGCGCAAGAGGAATCCGCTTGCATCTCTGGCCCGGATCGAGTCTTGGTAAAAAGGTAGGCGCATGGTTTGTAGCTGGTGAGATTCAGGAGACCAGTCGTTTGTATGCAAGAACCTTAGCCAAGATCGAGCCCCAGTGGGTCGAGAAAGTAGCCAAGCACCGACTCATCAAGACACTGAGCGATCCCTTCTGGGATAAACAAAGTGGCGAAGTAATGGCCTATGAGCGCGCCACACTTTATGGCTTACCGATCTATCATGGCCGCCGTGTTGCGTATGCACCGCATGACCCCCTCGAGGCCCATCAGTTGTTTATACAAAAGGCATTGGTCGAGGGCGAGCTCTTTGGCAAGGTCGATACACCTGCTCTTGAGAAAGAGACCCAAGCCGAAGCCAAAAAACGCTATGGCAAATTATTTGCATTCTTCTGGCATAACCGGCAACTGATTCGTGAGATAGAGGCCCTTGAGCATCGCTCACGCCGCCCCGATGTGTTGGTAGACGATGAGTTACTCTTCGCCTTTTATGCCCAACAACTCGACAAGGCGATCTATAGTCGCTCGACCCTACAGGCTTGGTTAGAACGCGATCGATCCGATACTGAGCAAAAAGATCACGCACTGCGCTTACAAAAGAATGATCTGATGCGCCATGAGGCTGCTGGGATTACGGCAGATCGTTACCCCAAAGTTATCAAGATGAATGGCATTGAGCTAAAGACCGCCTATCACTTTGAGCCCGGTAGTCCTAAAGATGGCGTTACTCTAATAGTACCCTTGAGCGTCCTAAACCAGGTTGATCCACTCAAAGCAGAATGGCTGGTACCGGGTCTGTGTGATGAGAAGGTGCAACTCCTTCTTAAATCACTTCCCCAGAAACTAAGACGTCATTACATACCGCTTGCAGAGCATGCTAAACAATTTGTGCAGCACGCTGTAGATCAAGAACAATTTGGGCAAGGGGATTTAATAGACAGCTTGATTCGGTATCTGCGGGAGAGTAAAGCAATCGATATCAAGCGGGCCGACTTTAGACCAGAGACCCTGCCAGCTCATTGCCTTATGAACTTTCGCTTGCTTGATGAGCACGGCAGACAAATGGACCTAGAGCGGAATTTAGTGAAGTTACGCACGGAGTTTGGATCCATTGCTAGAGAGGTTTTTCAGAGCCTCGCACAAAAAAGTATGAACGCAAGCGATGATGGAAGCGACCAGGAGAGTCAAGGTCAAACTAAGCAAAGCGAGGTAGGCAAAGTAAGTCCGAGCAGGGCGATTGAAACAGGGTCTTATCAGCACTGGGAGTTTGGCGATTTGCCCGAGACCTTAGAGATTGCCAAGGGTGGCCAAACTCTTTTTGGGTATCCCGCAATTGTGGATTGCAAAACAGCGGTTGACCTTGAGGTCTTTGATGATCCCCAAGAGGCTAAGCAAATCCATCGCCTAGGCTTAAAACGACTCTATGCTTTGGTCCTCAGAGAGAACGTCAAAGCGCTTCATAAACAACTGCCCGGTGCTCGCGATATTGGCCTACTCTTTATGCAATTAGGATCGGTTGAGGCCTTGATTGAAGAGATAGTGATGATGGCTATCGAGCGAGCCTTTATGCAAGACGGCTTAGCAAGCACAAAAGCAGAGTTTGAAGAATCTTTACAAAAGGGTAAGCCTCGCTTTGTCTTAATTGCCGGAGAGATTGCTAAGCATGTACTACGAACCCTCGAAGAGCATGCGGAGCTTAGTAAAAAATTAGCTAGCGCTAAGGCGCTGTCTAGTAGTGCTCACGAAGATATCCGCCAGCAATTACAAGGTCTTGTGCATGCGCAATTTTTAGGGCAAACGCCCTATGAGCAATTAGTGCATCTACCTCGTTATCTCAAAGCCATTAGCCTGCGTATTGAAAAACTTCGCAGCAACCCGGCGCGGGATGCGCAATGCCAAAAGGATTGGGAGTCCTTGGCAAGGCCATGGCAAAAAATGCGCCAGGGTGCAAAAGGTTCTGGCCACTATCAGCTTGAACAGGACCCCCGAATCAAAGATTTCCGTTGGCAGCTTGAGGAGCTCAGGGTAGCCTTATTCGCTCAAGAGTTAAGAACCCCAACCCCCATGTCGGTGAAGCGCCTCGAGAAGGTATTGGCCAGTCTGCGTTAGTACCCCAATAAAACAATAAACCTATTGCCTTTAGGCTTATGAGCAATACTCATCAAAGCGAAGCGGGCCTTACAATCACGCTATGTCCTATTTACTAAAACCCCGTCTCATCTCTCTTATTAGCGCTTTACTCTTACTTCAACCGGTATTGGTATTTGCTGCAGAGCCAAAGCTTGCGATTATTCTGAACTCCGGAGAGGCAACTGTCAGCCTGATTGATATGGCAAGCCGCAAGGTTACCAAGACCTTCCATGTGGGTAAAGAGCCGCATCATTTGATGATGACCCCGGACGAGAAAACCCTCCTCGTTGCAAATGCCGCCGGGGACGATATTGTTTTATTAAACCCCATCACTGGCGACATGACTGGGCGTATCCCCAAAATTATTGATCCTTACCAAATTGGATATTCTCCAAACAATAAATGGTTTGTGACTGCTGCTAATCGCTTAGACCGTGTGGATGTGTATGCCGCCAATGGGGCTGAGTTCAAACTAGCCAAATCCATTCCAGCCGCAAAGACCCCAAGCCATATTGCATTTACATCGGATAGCAAGCTTGCCTTTGTGACCTTGCAAGATTCTGCTGAGGTAGTCGCGATTGATCTAGAGAAACAGGTGATCATATGGCGTATGCCCACTGGTCCGGTGCCTGCTGGTTTGTGGATGACCCCTAAAGATCAGTATCTACTCGTGGGGATTACCGGTGCTGATTATGTGCAAGTGATTGATTGGCGTAATCGGAAAGAGATTAAGCGGATTAAGACCGCCAATGGAGCACATAACTTCCGACCCTTAGGTGATAAGAAGCATGTCTTTGTAACGAATCGTGTTGCATCCACTATTAGTTTGCTCAATATGCAAACTCTGGAGAAGGTGGGCGATATTACTGGCCTACCAGCAGGTCCTGATGATATGGAACTCACACCCGATGGCAAAACATTGTGGGTCACACTGCGCTTCTCTAAAAAAGTAGGGGTGATCGATGTGCCCTCTATGAAGTTGATTGATGTGATTCCAGTGGGGCGCTCACCGCATGGTGTGTTCTTCTATCCTCGAGCCAGTTGGGAGTAGCCCATGAGCATGATGCGAGTGAGTCTCCGATCTCTCATTACACTGCTCAGTATCGTTGGAACACTTCCTGCCTTTGCACAAAGCGCATCCTGTAATAAAACTGCTTACCTGACCTTTGATACCGGCAATATGGCCGTGGCTCAATATATTGCTCAGGTATTGCAACAAAACAAGATCAAGGCCACCTTCTTTTTAGCCAATGAGAAGACCAAGCAGGGCGGTTACTCCATGGACGATTCTTGGAAAAGCTATTGGCAAGAGCGTGTCAAAGAAGGTCATCGTTTTGGTAGCCACACCTATGACCATAGTTACTGGGTAAAAGATGTTGGTGAGTCTGATGTCATTCTGAGACCTCAGTTTGGAAGCAATGCGGGTAAAGCAATCCGTTTTAATCCAGCCGAACTCTGCACAGAAATTAAACGAGTGAGTCAGCGTTTTCAGGAGCTCACAGGCAAACCTATTGATCCTATATGGCGAGCTCCAGGGGGAAAAACCTCCGAGCGCTTAATTGCTATGGGTGAACAATGTGGTTACAAGCATATCGGCTGGTCAGCGAGTGGCTTTTTGGGGGACGAACTAGACTCCAAACGCTATCCCAATACGGCTTTGCTCGACAAGGCCAGTAAGGGTCTAAAGAATGGTGATATTGCCATCGCCCATTTGGGGATCTGGTCTAGAGAGGACCCCTGGGCCCCAGCGGTTCTTGAGCCCCTGATCGAGAACTGGAAAAAACGCGGCTTTTGCTTCGCTCTGATACCAAATTGACGATAATAGANGGATGCGCTTTCTAGAACAAATTCAAGAAGCCTATAGTTCCCTGCATGGCATGCTCTATGCCCATGTCGTGGAACCNATCTTATTTGCAATGGGCTGGATGGCCTGGGCCGAAGATGTCTTCGATGGTACCGAATGGTTTCTATTGGGATGCATTCAATTGCTGATCATTGCTGTGATCTTTAGAACCTGGGAAAAGTTCTGGCCTGCGGAGCAACAAAAAAACTCTGCTCCGAATGTGCGTATCGATATGCTCTATACCCTGATTCATCGACTGGGAGTATTTCATGGCATATTCTTCCTGCTCTTTGCCGGAATCTTTTTTCAGATCTCATCCCTCTTGCACGATATCCGCTTTGAGCGATTGATTGTTGAAAACTGGGTTCCTGGATTTACATCGATCCCCATCGTTAGTTTCTTCATTTATCTCATCCTCCTCGATTTCATTGATTACCTCTATCACCGCGCCTCTCATCGTATTCATTGGTGGTGGCAATTGCATGCTTTGCATCACAGCCAAACAACGATGACCGCATGGTCTGATGATCGTAATCACCTGCTTGACGATGTGATGCGTGCAATGGTCTTCGCCTTCTTTGCTTTGCTATTTGGTGTACCCCCCGGACAATTTATTTTCTTGGTCGTGATCAGCCAACTCATACAAAGTTGGCAGCACGCTAATCTCAAGGTTCACCTAGGGTGGGCTCGCTACCTCATCGTTTCTCCTTTATTCCATCGTTATCACCATGCGGTGGGGTTTGGGCACGACGCACCCGGAAAGCCAGGGGTCTTAGGGGGCTGTAATTTTGGAGTACTTTTTCCGTGGTGGGATATCGCTTTTGGTACAGCAGTGTTTGTCGATAAAGCCTACCCAACAGGAGTACGAAACTTAACTGTCTCGAACAATCTACTTGTGCAGCAATGGCAGGGCTTGCGCCATTCTCTTCAGCAACTATTTACTTCGCGTTCACAGGTTCATCAATCCAATGAAGTGCATTGAGGCAAGGCTAAAACAGACGGTGTGATGATGGGAGAGGTCATTCGTTCACTCGGCTTAGCATTGGTTGGCACTATGCATCCCAAGATGCTATGGCTTAGCTTTAGACCTTTTCTGATTGTGTCGATATTTTGGGGTTGTGTCATTTGGCTCATTTGGTCGCCCGCTCTGGAGTTATTAAGAACCTTCCTTACCGCATCGATCTTTACAAGCTGGATTCAGAATGCGTTGGAGATGGTCGGCTTTGACGAAGCGCGNGCTTGGATTGCCCCATTGTTCTTGGTGATGTTATTAATTCCGGTGATCGCCATTAGCTTATTGGTATTTATTGCGTTCTCCACTGTNCCTGCGGTGGTTGAGAGTGTGGTGAAGCAGGGAGCCTATAAGGATCTAGAGCGTTTACAGGGCGGCAGTTTTATGGGTAGCTTTTTCTATACCCTGTGGTCTGCGCTGATTTGCTTAGCACTGGTTTTGCTAACGTTACCAGTTTGGTGGATCCCACCTTTAGTAGCCATCTTTCCTCCACTCTTATGGGGATGGTTGACCATGCGTTTGATGTCNTATGACGTCTTAGCAAATCATGCGAGTTCTTTGGAGCGTGAGCAACTGTTAGAGACTCATCGCTGGACTCTATTAGGTATGGGTGTGGTTGCAGGGATGTTTGGTGCTGTACCCACTTTCTTTTGGGCCACCTCTGCGCTTGCTTTAGTTCTCTTCCCCTTCGTCTCCTTTATAGCATTGTGGATTTATTCCTTAATATTTATCTTTGCAGCCTTGTGGTTTAGTCATTATTTATTAAATGCCTTAAAGCAGTTGAGGGATGCACAGCATGCTCGTGAAGAGGCTAAAACGATTGATACCACTGCAAATATNATTACCAATCAAGCNGGCTCTACAAATTCTGGAGTAATCGATGGCTAAGAATGAGAGTCGTCGCTTTGGATTGATCGTGATCGGNGATGAGATTTTGTCTGGACGTCGTCAAGACAAACATCTAGCGAAGATGATTGAGTTNCTCTCTGAGCGAGGATTAAGTTTGTCATGGGCCCGCTATGTAGCGGATGACCCTGAGCAAATTATCGACACCCTTAAGCAAAGCTTTGCGAGTGGCGATGTGGTCTTTAGTACGGGTGGGATTGGTGCAACACCGGATGATCACACACGAGCTGCAGCAGCGAATGCATTGGGCTTGCAACTGGCGCTACACCCACAAGCTAAAGAGCTGATTACGGCGCGGATTGTGACCAGTGCTGAAGGTGATCCCATCAAAGCGGATTTAAATCGTCCAGAGAATCAACATCGATTCAAGATGGGAGAGTTCCCGGTCGGCAGCGAGATTATTCCGAACTCGTATAACCAAATTCCTGGATTTAGGATTGCTGAACATCACTTTGTACCCGGATTTCCGGTGATGGCGGGGCCGATGATGGCGTGGTGCCTCGATCATCACTACGCAGATTTATTCCATCAGAGCAATTGGCTGGAGCAAAGTTTTATTGTTCCCAGTGGTATTGAGTCCACCCTAACTCCCTTGATGGAGACAGTTGAACACGAGTTCCAAGGCTTGAAGGTCTTTAGTTTGCCCTCGGTCGGCGATCCAAGTCGGGGTGGTGTGTTTGCTAAACGTCATATTGAGTTAGTAAAAGGGGAGGCGCATTTGGTTCCCCAGGCCCTTGAGAAGCTTAAACAGGGGACGGCTGACCTAGGCTTTGAGGTTTATATTCACCAATAAATCATCTTATTTGCACTAAATAGGTGCATAAATATCTAAATAAGCACTTTTTTCACTAAAATAGTGCAAAATAACTAAATAGTGCTTCTGTGCACGAGTAAATTACTTTCATGATTTAAATCCGTTGTTGGCTTGATTAATCCCCAGTCGCTTGAGTTCCAAATTACTTCATTCATAGAGGAGAGTTGCATGACAAAAACTGTCGCAGACGTAATGAAACTAGTTAAAGAGAAGGAATGCACCTTCGTTGACTTCCGCTTTGTAGATACCAAAGGTAAAGAGCAGCACGTCTCAGTACCAATCTCTGCATTTAATGAAGATAAATTTGAGAGCGGTCACGCTTTTGATGGCTCATCGATTGCTGGTTGGAAGGGTATCGAAGCTTCTGACATGTTGCTCATGCCAGACCCAACTGCAGCGTATGTGGATCCATTTTATGAAGAGCCCACCTTGGTTATTACGTGTGATGTGATTGAGCCATCTGATGGTAAAGGCTACGATCGCGATCCCCGTTCAATCGCTAAGCGCGCTGAAGCGTATTTGAAGAGCTCGGGTTTAGGTGATGCTGCTTACTTTGGCCCAGAGCCAGAGTTCTTTGTCTTTGATGGCGTGCAGTGGAATGTGGATATGCAAGGCTGCTCGGTGAAGATCCATTCGGAAGAGGCTCCATGGTCATCGGGTGCTGATATTGAAGGTGGTAATACAGGTCATCGTCCAGGCAAGAAGGGCGGTTACTTCCCAGTTGCTCCTGTCGATACATTCCAAGATATGCGTTCAGAGATGTGTCTGATTCTGGAGTCATTAGGTATTCCAGTAGAAGTGCATCATCATGAAGTGGCTGGACAAGGCCAAAACGAATTGGGTACGAAGTTTAGTACTCTGGTACAACGTGCTGACTGGACCATTTGGCAGAAGTATGTGGTGCAAAACGTAGCCCATGCCTATGGCAAAACTGCAACCTTTATGCCTAAGCCTGTTGTCGGCGATAACGGCTCTGGTATGCACGTTCACCAATCGGTTTGGAAGAATGGCGAGAACTTGTTTGCAGGTAATGGCTACTCTGGTTTGTCAGAGTTTGCACTCTATTACATCGGCGGCATCATTAAGCACGCCCGCGCACTAAACGCGATTACCAACCCTGGTACTAACTCCTATAAGCGTTTGGTTCCTGGCTTTGAGGCTCCTGTCAAGTTGGCTTACTCTGCCCGTAACCGTTCTGCCTCCATTCGGATTCCGTACGTTTCAAATCCAAAAGGACGCCGGATTGAGACCCGCTTCCCTGACCCATTAGCAAACCCATACTTGGCGTTCTCAGCCTTGTTAATGGCTGGCTTGGATGGCGTGCAGAACAAGATTCATCCGGGTGAGGCTGCAGATAAGAACCTCTATGACCTGCCTCCTGAAGAGGATGCAAAGATCCCAACCGTATGCCATAGCTTGGATCAAGCCTTGGAGTGCTTGGATAAGGATCGCGAGTTCTTAACCCGCGGTGGAGTATTTACAAATTCGATGTTGGATGCCTATATCGATCTGAAGATGGAAGAAGTAACCAAGTTCAGAATGACCACGCACCCTATCGAGTTTGATATGTACTACTCGCTGTAATTTCTTAATCAGGTTGCGCGCTCCATGTTGCGTAATCCATTAAGTAAAGGGGCTGCCGCTGTCACTACACCGGCCGCCCCTTTTGTTTCAAGCATGTTGGATCAAATGCCAAACTCCGTATTGGTATTTATTGGTGTAACTAAAGATTTAGTCTATGCCAACGCTGCAGCAGAAGCAGCTTTGGACCTTTCTCGGAAGAGCCTACGAGGTCATACCCTCTACGACCTGTTTGGCGAGAACCAAGCGCTCAATCATATGATTGATGAGGTGTATGCCGGTCGGGCGGTAGCCCAGCGTCAAGAACTCGTCTTGTATTCTGTCCCCGGAAAAATTTATCGCGAGCCCCTTGCAGTCCATGTAGTGATTGCCATGCTTGAGGACCCCACTCTGATGATGATGGAGTGGTTCCCGATTGATCAGCAACTCAAAAGTGAACGTGATGAGCGGGTCTCCCATCAGGTTGAGGCTAATAAGCAACTCATGCGTAATCTAGCCCATGAGATCAAGAACCCTCTGGGGGGGATTCGGGGGGCGGCACAACTCCTGGAGTTTGAGTTGCCTGAGAAGGGACTGCGGGAGTACACCCAGGTCATTATTAAAGAGTCTGATCGTTTGCAGACCTTGGTAGATCGATTGCTTGCCCCTCATCGCAAAGCACACGCGATGGATCCATTAAATATTCATGAGGTCTTGGAACGGATTCGGAGCTTGGTCTTGGCTGAGTTCCCTCAGGGCTTGAAGATCATTCGTAACTATGACACCAGCTTGCCTGATATTTTGGGGGATCAAGAGCAATTAATTCAGGCGGTACTGAATATTGTGCATAACGCCGCACAAGCTCTTGGTGATGAGATTCGCAGAGGCACAGCCCAGATTGAACTGCGCACGCGAGTGGCTCGTTCGGTCACGATTGCAAAGCAACGACACAAGTTGGCATTAGATTTGCATGTAATTGATAACGGACCGGGTATTCCGGATGAGATTCGTGAGCGCATATTTTTTCCATTGGTGTCAGGCAGGGAGGGCGGCAGTGGCTTGGGACTAACGCTGGCACAGACCTTTGTGCAGCAACACCAGGGATTTATCGCTTGCGAGAGTCGTCCTGGTTATACGGATTTTCATATACAGATTCCTTATCGGAAGCAGGAGATGGCGCAATGATGAAACCAATTTGGATTGTTGACGATGATCAGTCAATTCGGTGGGTGCTTGAGAAGGCGCTGAGTCGTGAGAAGATCCCGCACCGCAGCTTTAGCAATCCCAATGATGTGCTCAATGCCCTTGAAAAAGAGTCTCCTGAAGTATTAATCTCGGACATTCGGATGCCCCGCGGTAACGGTCTTGATCTCCTACAACACGTGAAGGCCAGCCATCCCAACTTACCGGTCATCATCATGACCGCCTATTCTGATCTGGAGTCGGCAGTGTCATCGTTTCAGGGCGGTGCATTTGAGTACCTGACCAAACCATTTGATATCGATAAGGCTGTTGAGTTAATCCACCGTGCAATTGGAGAGGGTAAGCGCACTCAGGCTCCTTCCAAAGAATCCGCCGCCTGGTTACAAGAAGCCCCTGAGATTATTGGGCAGGCACCTGCGATGCAAGAGGTATTTCGGGCAATCGGTCGTCTCTCACAATCCCAAGTAACTGTTCTCATCACTGGTGAGTCTGGAACTGGTAAAGAGTTGGTAGCACATGCCTTGCATAAACACAGCCCACGTGCGAAGGGCCCATTCATCGCTTTGAATACCGCAGCCATTCCAAAAGATCTATTGGAGTCAGAACTCTTTGGGCATGAACGTGGGGCCTTTACTGGGGCACAAGCACTGCGTCGTGGTCGCTTTGAGCAAGCCGAAGGCGGTACCTTATTTTTAGACGAGATCGGCGATATGCCGTTTGATCTGCAAACACGTCTCTTAAGAGTGCTATCCGATGGGCATTACTACCGAGTGGGCGGTCATGATCCGATTCGATCGAATGTGCGTATCATCGCAGCCACGCATCAAAATCTAGAGGCTCGTGTTGCCCAAGGTCTCTTTAGAGAAGATCTGCTCCATCGCTTGAATGTGATTCGGATTCGCCTGCCTGCGTTGCGAGAGCGTGCCGATGATATCCCCGCGCTAGCACGTCATTTTATGGTGTCGAGTGCAAAGTCTTTGGGTGTAGAGGCCAAACGTTTATCCGATGAAGCACTCAAGGTCATTGGTCAAATGAGTTTCCCTGGTAATGTGCGTCAGCTTGAGAACCTATGCCATTGGATGACCGTGATGTCGCCTTCTACTGTTGTGGGCGTTAATGATCTCCCAGAAGATCTATTGCTATCAGCCAATACGCCCGTTGCCAGTTCCAATGCCGCTCCAAGTGCTGCGACCATTCCAATCGTTGAGGGTGTTAGCCCATCGCGAACTGGAACCGAGTGGGAAGGAAACCTTAACCGCTTGGCAGTAAAAATGTTACAAGACAACGATCAAGAAGTATTTGATTCTCTCTTGGCTCGCTTTGAGAAGTCGGTCTTGATGGCTGCATTGGAAGTAACCCGTGGTCGCAAGGTAGAAGCGGCTACCCGCCTGGGTATTGGTCGCAATACCATTACCCGTAAGTTACAAGAGCTCCAAATCGACGTATAAGTATCCTGACCGGGTATGGCAATTACAATCTTGTCATGCCCGCTCAAAAATCAATCCGCATAGCAGCCTGGAATGTTAATTCCATCAAGGTGCGTCTACCGCACGTTATTCAGTGGCTAGAGAGTCAGGCAAAAGCACAAAACCCGATTGATGCGCTGTGCTTGCAAGAGCTCAAGCTGACAGATGATAAGTATCCCCATCGTGAGCTTGAGGCGGCAGGGTACATTAGCATTAGTAATGGTCAAAAAACCTATAACGGGGTATCCATCATTTTGCGTAAGAGTGCCTTGACCTCCTTAGCATGTGACCCAGAAACGGCATTCTTACAAGTCAATAAGAACATCCCCAACTTTGCTGATGAGCAACAACGCATCCTTGCTGCTACCGTTTGTTTTAAAGAGATGCCACCGATGCGCTTAATCTCGGCTTATTTCCCAAANGGTCAAGATCCGGCTAGTGATAAGTTTGTTTATAAACTTAATTGGCTTCATGCNCTCAGAACATGGCTCGCCACCGAGCTGAAAACCTATCCNCGTCTAGCACTCTTGGGAGACTTTAATATCGCCCCNGAAGATCAAGATGTGCATGACCCCAAGGCCTGGGAAGGNCAAAATCTAGTATCACCCCAAGAGCGAGAGCAGTTTCAGAATCTGATTCAATTGGGACTGCATGACTCTTTCAGACTCTTTGAACAAGCACCCAAGACCTATAGCTGGTGGGACTATCGCATGATGGGGTTTAGGCGTAATGCGGGTCTTCGCATAGATCATGTATTACTCAGCAAAGAACTCAAGGAGAAGTGTATAGCCAGCACTATCGATAAGACTCCTAGAGGCTGGGAGCAACCATCGGATCATGCGCCGGTAATCGCACAGATTGCCTATTGAACAGTAGCCTCATGAGATTAATAGTCTTTGCTATTTTGTCTCTTACAAGTTTGCATCTACATGCAAGCTGTACTGATCAGCTTATTGATAATGTGAAGTATTCAAATGAATTTACAGTTCCATACATCTTAACTAGTCAAAATCAATCACCCCAGTACGTTTTAATCTTAATGCCCGGAGGAGCTGGTACTCTCAATCCGCACATCAATAATGAGGGTAAGTTGCAATTTGACTTCGCAGGAAACTTCCTGATTCGTTCTAGGAACCGGTTTTGTGATTCGCAATTTGCAACAGCCTCAACTAATTCAACGGAGAGCCCAGAGAGGATGGGTGCCTTAATNAATGATTTAGGGACACGCTTCCCAAATGCCAAAATCTGTATGGTGGGAACCAGTCGGAGTACCTACTCCACAATGGGATTGGCAGAAAAGTTTGACGGTAAGATCGANTGCATCGTTCATACAGCATCCATGAACCAAATTGCCCGCTTTGATACACGCAAGTTCAAGAGTAGACACCTAATGGTTCATCATAAAAATGATCCATGCCATTTGACCACCTATGCCAGTACCCAATCTAATCATGAGCGGTATAAAACACCTTTGATTACCATGGACGGTGGAAGCTCAACGGGTGATGCGTGCCAAGCATTTTCTTATCATGGCTTTCATGACATTGAGCAGCAAACCATTGATCAAATAAAGGCTTGGATTAAGCAGTAGCTAGACCTGCGCCACCAAACCACCATGACGCAACAGAGCATCAATCTGTGGTGGTCTCCCCCGGAATGCTTTAAAAGACTCCGCCGCAGGACGGCTACCACCAACCTCTAAAATCTCTTTGCGATATCGTTTGCCAGTTTCAGCATCCAAGACCGTACCCTTTTGCTTGGCCGCCTCCTCAAATGCTGAGTAGACATCTGCCGATAGGACCTCAGCCCATTTATAGCTATAGTAGCCAGCAGCATAGCCACCGGCAAAGATATGACTAAAGGTATTGGGCCAACGCGAGATAGTTGCTTGGGGTATCACATGGAATTGGTTATTAATCTCTCGGGCTAGATCAAGGACCGCTTGCCCCTGCGCAGTCTGAGCATCGAATTGAGAATGCAATCTCCAGTCCGTCAGTGAGAACACCAACTGACGCATAGTGGTCAACCCATTCTGAAAGTTCTTGGCAGATAACATCTTGTTATAGAGATCNCGCGGTAATGGCAAACCGGTATCAACGTGCGCAGTCATTTGTTGGAGTACCTCCCACTCCCAACAGAAGTTCTCCATAAACTGACTTGGTAACTCAACAGCATCCCATTCAACCCCATTAATCCCAGAGACCCCCAAAGCTCCAACTTGCGTTAAGAGGTGATGTAGGCCATGCCCACTTTCATGGAACAAGGTAATGACATCGTCATGTGTAATTGTGGGTTGGCGCAGCTGACCGTTGACCTCAACCGGTGCTGCAAAGTTACAAACAAGATAGGCGACAGGCGCCTGTATCTCGCCATTGGCAAGAAGACGACGTCCCCGCGCATCATCCATCCAGGCGCCACCCCGCTTACCAGAGCGCGCATAGGGATCAAGATAAAAGTAGGCAATGATTTGATTATTAGCGTTACGGATCTCAAAAGATTGCACACTGGGGTGCCAGATTGGTAAGGATGCAGGCTGAATGTTGACCGAGAACAGGGTCTGAATAACCTTAAACAGGCCATCCAAAACCTTCGGCAAAGGAAAGTATTGCTTGAGCTCATTCTCAGAGAAGGCATAACGTTCATGCTTGAGTCTCTCTGAGATAAAAGCCATATCCCAAGGCTCAATTCCGTCGACTAGACCTAAAGAGCGAGCAAATTCTTGAAGCTCATTCCAATCCTTCTGAGCAAAAGGTTTTGCACGTTTGGCAAAATCAGTTAGGAAGCTATCCACTTCACTCACATCACGCGCCATCTTTGGGGCCAAGCTAAGCGCTGCGTAATTATCAAAGCCTAACATGCGCGCCTCTTCATCACGCAAACGCAGTTGCTCAATCATATTGTGGGTGTTATCCCATTCGATATTACCCTTGCTGTATTGCGGAGCTAGCTCAGAAGCACGCGTGACATAGGCTTCATAGAGTAAGCGACGTAATGAGCGGTTCTGGGAATATTGTTGAACGGGATAGTACGAAGGGAAATGCAAGGTAAATGCCCAACCTTCTAAACCTTTCTGTTTCGCTGTATCTGCTGCTGCCGCAATGGCATCCTCAGGTAAACCAATTAAATCGGCTTGACTACTCACTAGATGGATAAATGAATCCGTTGCATCTAAGACATGATCAGAGAAGGCCTTGGCTAAAGCAGCTTGCTCATCTTGAATCTGAGTAAAACGTGGTTTCTGATCATCGGCCAGTTCAGCGCCGCCCAAACGAAAATCCCGCAGGGAGTTATCGATCACCTTTTGTTGCTCAGGGCTAAGTTTTGCAAACTCAGCGCCAGCCTTGATCTCTTTGTAGCGCTTATAGAGCTCCAGATTTTGTCCTAGGCTAGCAAAGAAGGCGGTTACCTTCGGCAACATCGCACCATAAGCAGCGCGTAGCTCTGGAGTGTCAGCCACTGCATTGAGATGCGAGACCACGCCCCAAGAGCGACCCAATTGTTCAGTAGCATCCTCTAGAGGCTCTGCTAGATCATTCCATGAAGCAGGCGTTTTGGGATCAATGGCCTTGGTCACTGCAGCCTCGCAGCCACTGAGTAAGAACTCAATCGCAGGAGCAATTTGCTCCGGCTTAACTTGATCGTATTGAGCAATGCCACGACCAAAAGAGAGAAGGGG
>JGI25922J50271_10000087_pt1 | contig 25095 bp, 23 predicted proteins | sample LauGreSu1BDMLBDD_2_FD_50271 | JGI IMG/M metagenome (IMG submission 50271) | reverse complement strand
ATGCACGCTGTTGTTGGGGGATACCACATCTCTAGCATCAAGTTTGTTGCAGCCTTTGATGTGGATGCAAAGAAGGTTGGACTCGATCTTGCAGATGCAATCTGGGCAAGCGAGAACAACACAATTAAATTTAGTGATGTCCCAAAGACTGGTGTTCCAGTACTTCGTGGCGTTACAAATGATGGTCTTGGTAAGTACTACCGCGAAACCATCAAAGAGTCAGATGCCCCAGCTGTAGATGTAGTTCAGGTACTCAAGGATGAGCAGATTGATGTTTTGATTTGCTACCTACCTGTTGGATCTGAAACTGCAGCAAAGTACTACGCACAGTGCGCAATTGATGCAGGTTGTGCATTTGTAAATGCGCTTCCAGTATTCATGCCTCTGACCCAGTATGGGAGAAGAAGTTTGCTGATGCAGGTCTGCCAATCGTTGGAGATGACATTAAGAGCCAAGTTGGTGCGACAATCACTCACCGCATCATGGCTAAGTTGTTCCAGGATCGCGGCGTACACCTAGATCGCACCTACCAGCTCAACGTTGGTGGAAACATGGACTTCAAGAACATGCTCGAGCGTGATCGTCTTGAGTCCAAGAAGATTTCAAAGACAAACTCTGTTACATCTCAGCTACACCATGACTTAGGTGAGAAGAATGTTCACATCGGTCCATCGGATTACATTCCATGGCTAGATGATCGTAAGTGGGCCTACGTTCGCCTCGAAGGCCGCGCATTTGGTGATGTTCCTCTAAACCTTGAATACAAGTTGGAAGTTTGGGATTCACCAAACTCAGCTGGTGTAATCATCGATGCGCTACGTTGTGCAAAGATCGGTCTTGATCGCAAGATTGGTGGAGCACTGCTCTCACCATCGAGCTACTTCATGAAGACACCACCAACTCAGTACACAGATGAGGCTGCTCACACAAAGACTGAGGATTTCATCTCAGGAAAGCTAGAGCGCTAATTATCTAAAACTAGAATGGAAAACGCCCCTGGGATTAACCCAGGGGCGTTTTTTAACCCTCACGGAGAGTTGAGAGTTAAATCATTGCATCCTCAGGTGTTTGACGAATATGCGCAAAGCCCGCAATGGCAAGAACTAAAAATAGAATTCCACCAAGCAGTGAAGCCAATGCAGCGTAACCGGCAACAACTCCAAAGATCCCGAAAGCGTATGCCTGTAGCAACATTCCGCGGAGGGTATTGCCCATAAACAAGGTTTGTCGCAGCTCTCCCAACTGAGCAATCTTTGCTGTGTCAGTACTTCCACCTTTTACAAGCCCCATGTAAGCGCCTGAAACTTCTGAATAAGTTGCAGGCTTTCCCATTACCGCTGCAGCAGAACCGTTCATATGCTCCAGGATGTACAAATCTGAATAATCCTTAGCCATTTCACCAGTTACTACCTGCATACCAGCCCACTTCATAAGTTGGTCTTTAGTGTTTGCAGGAAGTCCCTCTTCGCCTGGAAAGGCGATATTTTGATTTTCTAACTGTGATTGCACATTGTCATTTGCAAAACTTGCTCCGTAATTAAGTAATCCCGCAAAGATAAATAGCAAAATCGCAAATCCTAACCCGACAAAGGAAACCAACTTGTCAAAGGTGCGTCTCTTCATTTTCTCTCTCCTCTTCAGTATTGATATAGAAGATCAATACGAGACATTTCTACTATAAGAGAGAGGCTGAACCTTTGGAGTTATCAAGTGCCAGCACTCTGTGTATTTTTGTGAGTGCTGGCACTGAAGAAATAAAGTTATGAAATCTTATTGTTCGTATTAATCGATGTGGCGGTTGCACATAGATTGACCATCGGGTCCAACCTCATAGTGGGAACAAGCTACATTCAATTTATCAAAGGCTTTATCTCCATAGTGTGTTCGGTATGCAAGAGCAAGTAACACTCGCAAGTTTGTGTCACCATCGGATTTGATGCCAAAAACTTGAGCGCTTCGGCTCACTGTGTTCTCAATTACCTTTTCGCTGTGAGAGGTTTGAGCCGCTATAGCGGCGTTGGACTTTCCTTCACACACCAACTCCAGAACCAATTGCTCAAATGGAGTTAACTCTCTTGAAGATATTGTGATGTCTCGTGCCATGGATGATTCTGCCTCTCCGCGTGTTCCTATTGTGCCTTTCTTTTTTGCCTTAGTCACCCCATAAGATGTGGGAATGGATGAAATTATTGCCACACAGGATGGCCAGGTTCTTACCCTTTCTTTCAATCGCCCAGAAAAGATGAATGCATTGACTAGATCAATGTATGCAGGGCTTGCAAAGGGTTTGAATGACGCGGCAGGGGATTTTGGAGTTCGAGCGGTAGTTATTGCCTCGGAAGGAGATCACTTCACCGCGGGCAACGACATCATGGACTTTATGGACAATCCGCCAACATCAGATGATTCAGAAGTTGCGCAGTTCTTAGCATCACTTTTGAATTTCCCTAAACCGCTTTTAGCCGCTGTTAAAGGTAATGCTGTTGGTGTGGGTACAACAATGTTGCTGCATTGCGATGTTGTCATCGCAGGACCGTCGGCTAAGTTTTCAATGCCTTTTGCATCACTTGGTTTAGTGCCAGAGGCAGGGTCAAGTTATTTGTTCCCTCAGTTGGTCGGGTACCAGCGTGCAGCCAGGATCTTTATGACAGGCGAGAGTTTTGATGCAGATTCAGCGATTGAAATGGGCTTAGTAACTGCAAAGGATGCAGACCCCTTGGCGCACGCGATGAAGATTGCATACCAGATCGCGCAGCAGCCTCCACAAGCAATTATTAACACGAAAGCTCTGCTTAAGGCTCGCAACCATGATTCAGTTGCAGCTGTCATGAAAGCTGAGTTTGAAATCTTTGCAATGGCCCTTCAATCAGAAGAAGCTATGGAAGCCTTTATGAAGTTCATGTCTAAGAAGGGTAAGTAAATGTCACTTGCAGGAAAGCGCATATTCATTACAGGTGGATCTCGCGGTATTGGTTTAGCAATTGCACTTCGCGCAGCACGAGATGGTGCATCAATTGCGATTGCTGCTAAGACATCGGACCCAAATCCAAAACTTCCGGGCACTATTCACACAGCTGCAGCAGAGATTGAAGCTGCAGGCGGAAAAGCCCTTGCGATTCAATGTGATCTACGTGATGAGAATCAGATCGAGGCGGCTGTGGCACAAGCAGCTGAGGCTTTTGGTGGAATCGATATCCTGATCAATAATGCAAGTGCAATTAACTTAACCCGCACAGATCAAACACCAGCTAAGCGTTTTGATCTGATGTTTGATGTCAATGTCCGCGGTACCTTTTTAACCTCACAAGCTGCATTGCCTCATCTACGTAAATCAGCTGCCGAAGGTCGCAATCCGCATATTCTTAATCTTTCACCACCACTTTCTATGAAGCCAATCTGGTTTAAGAACCATGTGGCATACACAATGGCCAAGTACGGCATGAGTATGTGTGTACTTGGCATGGCTGAAGAGTTCAAGCGTGATGGAATCGGCGTTAATGCTCTGTGGCCTCGCACAGTAATTGATACTGCAGCACTTCAGATGATTCCGGGAATCGATGCATCTGCAGGACGTACCCCAGAGATTTTGGCAGATGCTGCTTACATCATCTTTAATCGTGATGCTAAAGAGTGCACCGGAAACTTCTTTGTGGATGATGTGTTGCTTGCAAGCGAAGGAATCACTGATCTGGAAAAGTACTCAGTTACCCCCGGCACCAAGGATTTCTTACTCGACTTCTTCCTCGACTAAACTATCTATATGCGTAAATTCCTTGCAGCAATNTTTGCTTTCTCGTTGGTGTTTCTCTCAACCCCTTCTGCTACGGCACATGTTGAGATNGTNTCCTCATTTCCNGAGCAGTTCACCAATGTCAATCCAATTCCNACACAAGTATGGATTGAATTTAGCGGAGAGCTACAAACCCTAGATGGAGAAGCGATCAATACCATCGAGGTAGTTGATTCAACGGGGATTGCGGTTAATTACGGGGATCCAGTAATCGAAGGCGGAAAGATCTCAACCAAGCTTTCAGGGCAGAGTGCCCCAGGCGTCTTCACCGTTAAGTATCGAGTTGTTGGTGATGATGGCCATGTCATCGAGGGTGATTACACCTTCAACGCATCTCCTGATTACTCAGATCAGCAAACACCCATGCCTATCAATGAAGTATCAGAAAATTCTTCAATACCTGCCGGTGGGATTTTGCTAGCCATACTCTTGCTCATCTTTCTCGGCGGAATTCTAATGAGAGCTAAAAAACGGAGAGATTAAAGATGGCTGCTTTTGATATCGAACTTAACGGCCCCAATGTCATTGATGAATCTGAGCGAACAGGTAAAGCCCGCTCACTCTTTTGGCCTTGGGCGGGAGCAAATGTTTCTTTACTTGCTCTATCTTATGGTGCCTTCTTTCTGGGTTTTGGAATCTCCTTTGCGCAGGCGACGGTTGCTGCCTTTATAGGNACTATCGGTTCATTTCTACTAGTTGGAGTTAGCTCTTTAGCTGGCAAGCGTTCAAACGCACCAACTATGGTGTTGTCCCGCGCCTCTTTTGGTGTCAAAGGAAGTCGATTACCAGGNGCTCTGTCCTATTTGATTTTTGTGGGCTGGGAGACGGTGCTTATTTCTCTAGCGACTTTGGCAACAGGAACTGTGTTTNCTCGCGTCGGGGGAATTGAACGCAACCTTTCATTACTTCTGGGATTTACCTTGGCTGCAACTTTGACTGTTATAGGTGGAGTACTGGGATTTAAAGTGATTATGAAGCTTCAAAAGTGGCTGACAATCACAATTGTTACGATGACCATGCTGTACATCGGACTGACAATCAATAATGTTTCATGGAGTGCAGTTATTGCGATTCCACATGGCAACTTTCAAAGCTTTGTTGGCGCAACCATCTTTGCGATTACCGGAATTGGACTTGGTTGGGTAAATGCTGCTGCNGATTACTCTAGATACCTACCTCGCTCTGTCTCGAGCAAATCCGTAGTNGGTTGGACCGTATTAGGAGCATCAACAGTTCCCATCATTCTTGTTATTTATGGATCAGCTCTTTCTGGAAGTAGTAAAGAGCTCAGCGATGCGATATCTATGGATCCCATAGGCGCACTCACTACTCTTCTACCAACCTGGTTCTTAATTCCATTTGCTCTCGTTGCAATATTAGGTCTGGTTGGTGGTGCGATTTTAAATCTGTACTCATCAGGTTTAACCCTTGTGTCTATTGGAGTTCCCATAAAGCGTTATCAAGCTGCAATTCTTGATGCGCTGATCATGTTTGGCGGAGCAATCTATATTGTTTGGGTCGCAGATAATTTCTTCTACCCATTTCAAGGCTTNTTGATCACCCTGGGCGTGCCGGTTGCGGTTTGGTCGGCAATTTTTGTGGCCGATGTTTTGCTACGAAAAAAGGCCTATAGCGAATCAGATCTTTTTAATCCGCGCGGTATCTATGGCTCGGTCAACAAAGGCTCAATCACCTTGATGTTTGTGGGATCAGCAATTGGTTGGGGATTTGTGACCAACACCTTTGCGCCGTGGCTTGAATGGCAGGGCTACTTCTTGGGTCTAATAGGTGGCAAAGAAGGTCCCTGGGCGTATTCAAATATCGGTGTGATATTCGCATTGGTGTTTGGCTTTGTGGGTCACATTGTTCTGGCTCGAAGAAAAATTCACTCTCAGGAGAACCAGGTCAGTTAAGGTTAGCTCATGAGACGACGGATAGCTCCACTGCGAGATTTTCTTAATCGTGAATCGACCGGCGGTTTGCTTATTCTCGTAGCCTCTGCGTTGGGGCTCATCACAGCAAACTCTGGTTTATCTGATGCCTACTTTTCAACCCTTGATGTACGCCTAACAATTGGTGCCGACTGGTATCTCATTGATTTATCAATTCTAAAAATCATCAACTACCTATTGATGAGCATCTTCTTTTTTGTTGTTGGGTTAGAAATTAAACGTGAGCTCACCTCGGGGCACCTTGCCTCCTTTAAAAAGGCGATGCTTCCATTTGTTGCGGCGATAGGTGGAATGGCGGTTCCTGCACTTATTTACTTGGCGATCGCAGGAAGGGTCGCCCCCGGTGGTTGGGGAGTCCCTGTAGCAACAGACATTGCCTTGGCGGTTGGATTGCTAACCATGATTGGACCATCTGTTGCAGCATCACTTCGATCTTTCTTGCTGGCACTTGCCGTCATCGATGATATCGGCGCAATTTTGGTGATTGCATTTGTATATTCAACTGGAATCGAATTTTCTTGGCTAGCTGCGGGGCTCATTACCATCGCTTTGATCGCAGCCCTGAAGAAGGTGGGTGTTGAATCCACACTGATCTACTCACTCTTTGCATTTACCTTGTGGTTTGCCCTTTATAAGACCGGGGTGCATCCAACTTTAGCTGGCGTGATTCTTGGATTAATGACGCCAAATATCATTCGCAAGCGAACCAAAGTTGAAGATGTTGAGGATGGCTCAGTTTCCGTTATTGAGTGGCTCGAGCACAAGTTCCATCCAATCAGCACCTTTTTTGTTGTACCCATCTTTGCCTTTGCAAATACTGGGGTAATCATTACCGCCGAGACAATCAGTAATGCATCGCAGTCGCTGATTGCATGGGGAATTTTCTTTGGTTTAGTTGTTGGTAAACCTGTTGGTGTACTTCTTGCCTCTCTTGCCGCAAAGCGAGCAAAGATTGCAGATCTGCCAGAGGGTGCGGCAAACTCCTCAATTCTGGCTACCGGAAGCGCAGCCGGAATCGGATTTACCGTTGCTATCTTTATCGCCAATTTGGCCTTTGATGATCGTCAAACTCAAGAGATCGCGGTGTTAGCTGTCATTGTCGCCTCTGTCGTAAGTGCGTTACTGTCGATCGCGCTCTTTAAATCTCTAGCTCGAAAGTAAATAACAAAACCCGCCTTTTTAGGGGCGGGCTTTGTTATAACGGAGTTAATCCATTTCAGAGATTTTAGATGTCGTAATATAGCTCGAACTCAGCTGGGTGCGGACGTAGTCGAACATAGTCGACCTCTTCCTTACGCTTGAATGCGATCCATGTATCAATGAGATCCTTTGCAAAGACTCCACCACGTGTGAGGAAGTCATGATCTGCTTCGAGGTTGTTAAGAACCGCGTCTAGCGAACCAGGAACCTGAGGAATTGATGCAGCCTCTTCGCCCTCTAGCTCGTAGAGATCCTTATCAACTGGGGCAGGTGGTTCGATCTTATTAACAATTCCATCCAGTCCGGCCATAAGCATCGCTGCAAAGGCTAGGTATGGATTTGATGATGGATCTGGACAACGGAATTCAATGCGCTTGGCCTTTGGATTTGATCCTGTAATTGGGATACGGATACAAGCCGAACGGTTACGTGCTGAGTACACAAGGTTTACAGGTGCTTCATAACCTGGAACCAAGCGACGGTATGAGTTAACTGTTGGGTTGGTGAATGCAAGTAGAGATGGTGCATGCTTCAACAAACCACCGATGTACCAGCGTGCCATATCTGATAGATCGCCATAAGTACCTGCTTCGAAGAACAGAGGCTTTCCATCTTTCCATAGTGATTGGTGAACGTGCATACCTGAGCCGTTATCTCCGAAGAGTGGCTTTGGCATAAATGTCGCGGTCTTTCCACCTTGCCAAGCGGTGTTACGGATGACGTACTTAAACTTCATGACATCATCACCGGCTGAAAGAACATCTGTAAATCGGTAGTTGATCTCCATCTGACCAGCGGTTCCTACTTCGTGGTGTGAGCGCTCTACAAGTAGGCCAACCTTTCCGAGCTGCATAACCATTTCATCGCGAAGATCGGCGAACTGATCTGTTGGAGAAACAGGGAAGTAGCCACCCTTAACACGTGTACGGTAACCGCGGTTAGGTGTTCCATCTGCATCGTACTCAACACCTGTGTTCCAAGCGCCTTCGTATGATTCGATCTCATGTACCGCTGAGTTGATACCTGTCTTGAAGCGAACACTGTCAAAGACGTAGAACTCTGCTTCAGGTGCGAAGAACGCTGTATCTGCGATTCCAAGTGAACGCATGTACTCAACTGCGCGAGCTACAACGCCACGTGGATCACGACTGTATGGCGTGTTATCTACTGGATTATGTACTGAGAAAATAATGATGAGGGTTTTTTCTTTACGGTATGGATCAATGTATGCAGACTCTGGAACTGGAAGCAGCTTCATATCTGATTCATTGATTGTTTGGAAGCCTCGGATTGAGGAACCATCAAACATAAGGCCATCGGTAAATACAGCCTCATCAAATGATTCAACGGGTACGTTGAAGTGATGCTGAATACCTGGCAAATCTGTAAAGCGAACATCAACTAGCTTGACATCCTCTTTCTTAATATAAGCAAAAATCTCTGCTGCGTTCTTAAACATGCATCTCCCAATTTCACATGTGATGCGCAGACCCCTCATCATTGAGTTTCTAGCGCTTTAGGTAGTTGAACCATAGGTCCAAGTGATGAAATTGGCATAACCCGCTTGTTAAATTCATGTTACGTCAGGCTGATATCGCCATTAGGCTTGTCATATGAGCATCAATTTCACCCGGGTCAGCCTCGGTAGACGAATGTCCGCCCTCATGGTTGATTGGCTCGCCTGTTACTTCATAGTCGCCGCATCAGCCGGTGGAATAGGCCAGATGGCACCCAACCGCTCATGGACGGTATTGGCGCTGTTCTTCGCAGAAATCGCTATCTTGTCAGCGCTGCAAGGAGCTTCGATGGGCCAAAGAATCTTCGGCTTCAAGATCATTCGTTTTGCAGATGGGGGAGCGATTACCCCTGTTCAAGCCTTGATTCGTTCGGCATTGTTGATCACAGTTGTCTTTGCCATCACCTTTGATGAAAATGGCAGAGGATTACATGAGCGATTCAGCGGAACCGTCTTAACAAGAGTGAAGAGAGTTGTTAAGTAATTAACGAATCTTTGGAGCTCGTGTAGGCATCGGACCCTTTGGAATTGGCATCGACATTCCGCCAACAGCCTTTAGGCGTGCTCGAACTTCGCGCATTTGATGCGCAGTTAACTTCTTAGGAAGTCGACGAAGATGCTTTTGAAGTTTACGAATCGGCACTCTGCCATCTTCATTTCCAACGAGAATTTCAGTTACTGGTACTCCCGGAGCAAATCGTTCTGTTTTCTTGCGCTCATCGGAGATCATCTGGCGAACAGCATTTGTTCCCTCGCCAGTTAAAACAATTCCGGCACGACCAACACTTCGGTGAACCATGTCCTGGTTTCGTGCAACCGCAACAGCTGGGGTAGTGGTCCAACCTTTGCGAATAGCCATCAAGACACTTGCGCCTGCACCCATCTGACCCTCAATAGATGCGTAAGCGGCGGTTCCTGCCTGACGTGTGAAGAAGAAAAGAGTTATTAAAAGTGCAACTGGAAGGAAGACAAATCCAAAGTAAACCGGTTGCCCGACGGCGGAACCAATAGCGATTCCAATACCCCAAGAGATCACAAAAATAGCGATCAGGGCAAGGCTAATCCAAGGCTTGACCTGCTTGGTTACTTTGTAAGCGTCGCGAAAGGTTTGAAAGCGAGGCTTCTTGATCTTCGGTTCTTTAGCTTTTCTCTTAAACATATCGCTAGTTTAGTGGCGCAGGTGCTGTTCCACCAAGGCGAGCAGGGGCCCAACGCTGGCCCACATGGCTATCAGGGTAATCCTCTTGGACTTGGGCAAGCATGGTGATCATCACCTGTCGTAGGTGAGCCTCGGCCGCTTCGATATCGACATCTTGAGGATATGAGATCGCTTCGCCAAATCTTACAAAGACCGGAGTTTTTCCTCTTCTCAAGTTGGGCTTAACACCCTTGGTGTAAATACGTTGCCCACCCCAAACAATGGTTGGAATTACCGGCACCGAAGCACCTGATGCAAGTCGGATCGCACCTGATTTAAGCCCCTTGATTTCAAAACTTGTCGAGATCGTTCCTTCAGGAAAAATTCCAATTATCTCGCCAGATTCAAGTGCTTTGAGCGCTTCAACAAATGAAGCAGANCCATTGCTTCTGTCTACATTGATGTGATGCATTCCGCGCATCAGGGGACCAGCTAATTTNTTATCAAAGATCTCTTTCTTTGCCATAAACCTTACATATCGCTTTACTGGCAATGCTGCCGTTCCNGCCAATGCAAAATCCAAATAACTGACATGGTTGATTGCAAGAATTGCTCCACCTTTGCGCGGAATGTTCTCATCGCCCTTAAAATCAAATTGCAAACCTAGGTACTTCCAAAAACCTCTTACCAAACCGATTATCGGCGGGTAAACAAGCTCAGCCACGGGAAGATTTCTTTTCCATTGCTTGCTTGTACAAGCGGCCTGCACGATATGAAGATCGAACCAAGGGCCCACTCATTACACCCAAGAAGCCAACTTGCTCAGCCTCTTGCGCGAGCTCTACAAACTCTTCTGGCTTTACCCAACGTTCAACTGGGTGATGCTTGTTGGTTGGACGTAGGTATTGAGTGATTGTGATTAAGTCACAGCCAGCATTATGCAGATCCACCAATGCTTGAGAAATCTCCTCGCGAGTTTCACCGAGACCAAGGATCAAGTTGGATTTGGTGATCAAGCCGAAATCCTGCGCCATGCCAATGACCTTTAATGACTTTTCATAGGTAAATGCTGGGCGAATCTGCTTAAAAATACGTGGCACTGTTTCTAGGTTATGAGCAAAAACCTCTGGTCGTGTTTCAAAAATTGGATTGAGCAACTCAGCTTTCGCATTAAAATCTGGAGCNAGCATCTCGACACCTGTACCTGGATTAAGTTCATGTACGGCGCGAATTGTTTCTGCATACAACCAAGAGCCTTCATCATCTAGATCATCTCTAGTAACACCCGTGATAGTTGCATAACGCAACCCCATGGACTTTACAGATTCAGCAACTTTGCGAGGCTCTTCACGATCGATAGGTAGTGGTTTACCGGTATCGATATTGCAAAAATCGCAACGTCGGGTACAACGATCTCCACCAATTAAAAATGTTGCTTCCTTATCTTCCCAACACTCAAAGATGTTGGGACAGGCCGCCTCTTGGCAAACAGTATGCAAACCTTCGGTTTTTACCAGTGAACGCAAACGTGTGTACTCGGGACCCATATTTGCACGGGTCTTAATCCATTCAGGTTTTCTCTCGATAGGAGTCAGGGCGTTACGTGCCTCGATACGGAGTAACTTGCGACCCTCTGGTGCCATAGTCATGCGCTCACCCTTTTCAGAGATTCAAAGATATGTCGCTCNACAATCGGTGCGACCTCTTCAATTGTTATTGATCGTTTCAATTCCATTTCAAGTGAGGTTACTCCTGCATCGGTGATTCCGCAGGGGATGATTGAGCTAAAGGAGCTTAGATCGGGATTAACATTAAGAGCAAAGCCATGCATGGTTACACCTTGAGCAACACGCACACCAATGGCAGCGATCTTGCGCTCTCCATCACTGTCTCGAACCCACACACCTGAGCGACCATCGATGCGCTCAGTTGATAATCCTAAATCTGCACATACTGAAATTAATCCAGCTTCGATCTCTCTCACAAAACCTACAAGCTCAGTCGGGTTGATTAATTTAACGATCGGATATCCAACTAATTGACCTGGTCCATGCCAGGTGATCCGGCCACCACGATCGACATCAATGACGGGTGTCCCATCAGTTGGTTTTTCAGAGTCTTGAGTCCTGCGACCGGCGGTAAAGACCGATGGATGTTCCAGCAAAAGCAATGTGTTAGGGCGTATGCCATCCACAACATCTTGATGAATAGCCTTTTGAGACTCCCAAGCTTTTTGGTAATCGACTAGCCCGTGGCGCGAGAGCGCGATCGCTGAGTCTGAAGGGCTTTCCAATAGAGGCACAGCCATAGCCTAAAGGTAGGCTTGCCCCCTTACCAATTGCAGGCCAACAGGCCTAGTGGAGGCCCACAAAGCCGATACAAAACTGAAGGGTTTGACTCAAGTGTCTACAACATCGATGAAAAAGAGCCGTCGTCCACTCGTCTACGCATTGCTAGTGATCTTTATGTGGTTCGGTGCAAGTGGTGTCCTGGGGCCTCTTTTTGGCCAGTTGTCGACCGTTCAGGAAAATGACAACTCCGCCTTTCTTCCCGACAGCGCTGAGTCAACGCAAGCGGCGAAGATTATCGCCACCTTTAACCAGGATGCCAATCAAACTTTGCCAGCCTTGATTCTCTATTTAGGTGATGTAGATCCAGACAAGATTGCAGCGTTAAACGCCCATCTTGCAACACTTGGCAGCAAAAAAATTGGTGACACCGATGTAACGATTTCTAAGTACCTTACCGAAGGTGAGCGCATTTTTGCCTTTCCTTCTGAAGATGGAAAAGCTTTGTTAGTAAATCTGCCATTCAAATCTGAAATAGCAACAGATGTGTTGCCTAACAAAAAGCCGGCCTTGCCTGAAGTTATCGAAACCTTGCGCGAGGATTCAGCTGAATTTGCAAANAGTGTTGGCTTGGTTTCAAATGTCACAGGAATCGGCGCGCTTTTAGGCGATCTATTTGGCGCATTTGAAGGTATCGATTCATCATTGCTCTTTACAACCTTAATTGTTGTGGCCTTAATTTTGATCGTTGTATACCGCTCTCCGGTCTTGTGGATCCTGCCTCTATTTTCTGCGGTTATTGCCTTGTCGACAGCTGGCGGAATTGTTTACCTATTAACCAAAAATGATTTCATTGATCTCAATGGCCAATCGCAAGGCATCTTGTCAGTACTGGTTCTGGGAGCCGCCACTGATTACGCCTTGTTGTTAATCGCACGTTACCGCGAAGAGCTTCATCACTACGATCATCCCGCTCAGGCAATGAAGGCGGCATACAAAGGTGTAATCGAACCTATTGTGGCTTCAGGTGCCACAGTTATTTCAGCGCTACTTGTGTTGTTGCTCAGCGATCTTTCGGGTAACCGTGGTCTGGGTCCAGTCGGAGCAATTGGTATCGCAGCTGCGATGATCACAATTTTAACCTTGCTTCCTGCCTTGCTTGTTGCATTTGGCCGCTGGATTTTCTGGCCTCGCATTCCACGAAAAGATGATTTGAATACACAGCTTGAGGGAAGTTGGGCCAAGATTGGATCAGCGGTTGAACGACGTCCACGTAAATTGTGGATTATCACCGCAGGTTTCCTATTAGTTCTAGCTGGTTTTTCTACGACTCTCAATGCAAAGGGTTTGTCGACCGCGGATGCATTTACGCAACGTCCAGATTCAGTTGTTGGTCTTGAGTTGCTAGGCGAGCACTTCCCAGGCGGCTCTGGTCAGCCGACAGAGGTTGTAGTTCGCGAAGAGTTAATCAATCCTGTTAGTGCGGCGCTTATGAGTGTCGAAGGTGTTTCATCAGTTGAACCGACCCGAGTTTCTCAAACGATTCCGGGCCAACCTTTATCTGCGGTAAAGGTCGTTGATGGCAAGGTTATTTTGAATGCAACCTTGTCCCTTAATCCAGATTCAGTTGAAGCACGTGATGTTATTCCGGTGATTCGTGAAGCTGTACATGCAATTGATCCATCGATCTTGGTAGGAGGCAGCACTGCTGTTGCCTTTGATACAGATGTCTCGGCAAATCGCGATAATCGTACGATTATTCCGATCGTATTGATTCTGATTACCTTGATCCTCGGATTGTTGCTGCGCAGCATCCTTTCTGCCGCTCTTCTTTTGGGAACTGTTGTGTTGTCATTCTTTGCAACCCTTGGTGCCTCACAACTAGTTTTTGAGCACATCTTTGGTTTCAAGGGAGCAGATACATCCTTCCCATTGTTCGCCTTCATTTTCTTAGTGGCACTTGGTATTGATTACAACATCTTCCTGATGACTCGTGTTCGAGAAGAAAGCGCCAAGATTGGAACGCGAGCAGGTGTAATTAAGGGATTGACCGTTACCGGAGGTGTTATTACATCTGCAGGAATTGTTCTTGCAGCAACCTTTGCGGTGTTGGGAGTTCTTCCACTTGTGTTCTTAGCCGAGCTTGGCTTTGCGGTTGCATTTGGAGTACTACTTGATACTTTGATTGTTAGAACGATTCTGGTACCAGCACTTGTCCATGACATTGGTGGAAAAGTTTGGTGGCCATCTAAGTTACAGAAATCTTAACCATGGCCTTAAAGGTAGGAATTGCAGGGTATGGATTAGCTGGAAGGTACTTCCATGCCCCTCTACTAAAAGGGTGCGGCTACGAAGTCGCAGCTGTACTAACTAACAACCAGGTGCGCACCGCNCATGCCCTTGAAGATTTTCCTAAGACACAGGTAGTCGCAACTATCGAGCAGTTACTTTCTCTTGAGCTTGATCTTGTTGTTGTTGCATCGGCGAACATTGTTCATGCAGAACAAGCCATGGCCGCGCTGCGAGCAGGTATTCCCGTAGTCGTGGATAAGCCAATGGCACTGAATTACCAGCAGACCAAAGAGATTGTTGATCTATCTGTAGAGCTAGGTGTTCCTGTTTCAACCTTTTTTAATCGTCGATGGGATAGCGATGCCCTGACCATCAAGAAGGTATTGGCAAGTGGTGTCTTGGGCCAGATCCATAGATTGGATTCTCGATTTGAAAGGTTTCGCCCTGAGATCAATCCAGATTCGTGGCGTGAGAATATGAAAGCAGAAGATGGTGGAGGACAGTTGCTCGACCTTCAACCGCATTTGATTTCAACGGCTCTTGATTGGTTTGGATCCGCCAAGCTNGTTACCGCAAAGGTTCGTTCTCTTCGTGGTGCNGCAGATGATGATGCGGTTTTAGTGCTTGAACATGTCAATGGTGTTATGTCATATCTTTCTGCAAGTGTTGTCGCCGGTGCACCAGGTCCTCGAGTTCGTATTCTTGGGAGCAAGGGAGCGCTTGTGATTAATGATTTAGATCCCCAAGAAGCTCTACTGCGACAGGGTAAGTACCCAGCTGGTGGAAAATGGGCAGAGCCAACAACATCCATCGCACATATCTATCGAGGTTCAGAGGTCGAACTCGTTGAAGGTGTCGCTGGAAACTACTCTTTGTTTTATTCCGCGGTCCACGATGCGATTAGCAAAGGTACGCCTTGGCCGATATCCAACGAGGATGCACTTCTTGTTGCTCAAATAATTGATAAGGCTCGTGAGATAGGTACCCATGTCTGAGGTTTCAGAGGTTTTGATTATTGGTGCAGGTCTTGCCGGTCTTAATGCTGCTATTGCTTTGCAAGATGCTGGAGTAGATGTACAAATAGTCGAAAGCTCTGATCGTCCTGGTGGCCGAGTCACATCAGATCTGATTGATGGCTTTATCTGTGATCGTGGTTTCCAGCTGATTAACTCGAAATACCCGGCGCTTCAAGAGCTCAATGTCATCAAAGAAATAGATTTTATTCCAGCACCTCGTGTGATCGAAGTGTCGTTAGGAAATGATCGCAGGACACTGGGCGATCCTCGAGTTGTACCTTGGACAGCACTAGATCGAGCTACAGGAACTATCCCTGAAAAATTAGCATTATTGAGATTTCTGGCGAGTACTCCACGTGAGAATCAATCGGTAGAAGATGCATTGAGGGGTTTGGGGTCAACATATAGCCGTGTAATGCGTCCATTTTTACAGGGAGTGTTTCTTACTGATCCGAAAAAAGTTGATGCCAGGTACGGGCAATCAATTATAAAAAGCTTTGTCACAGGAACACCAGGAATCCCACGACTAGGAGTAGCAGAGCTCTCAAAGGCGCTGGCATCTAGGGTTAAGAAGATCAATTACAAAGCCCAGGTTGATCGAATTGAGGGTGGGGTTGCCAAGAGCCAATCTGGAGAATTTAAGGCAGATAAAATTATTGTTGCAACAGATGCAACTACAGCAACACAACTGCTTGGATTGCCCGAGGTTCCACGAATGGCAGGTTGTATTACCTGGTATCACTCAACACCATTTTCGCCATCAGCAACGGGACGTTTGGTTGTCGATGGACAAAATCGAGGTCCAGTCATTAACACCCTAGTGATTTCTAATATCTCAAAAGAATATGCACCAGCAGGACAGAACTTGATCTCTACAACTACTGACCTGAGTGCAACTGAGTCAGATGTCCGTAGGCATCTTTCAATCTTGTGGGGAACTAGCACCCATGACTGGCAACTGATTGCAAAGTATGAGATTCCGGCGGCGCTTCCAATTCAGGGGATCGGTAGAGCGCTAACCCAAAATGTGAAAGTTTCTGATCAGTTGTACGTTGTTGGAGATCATCGCACCGTTCCATCGCAACAAGGAGCGCTTTTCTCTGGACGATTAGCCGCTGAATTAATCCTCAACGAGAGCAGATAAAGCCTCTGAAATATGTGGGTAATCAAAGGTAAATCCCGCCTCTTGCAAGACTTGAGGGATTACCTTCTTTGACCCGAGAATCTCAGAGGAAAAACCACCCAGTGCAATTTTAAGAGCGATTGCAGGGGCTGGAAATAAAGCTGGACGATGCATCGCTCTAGCCAGGGCTGCGGTGAACTCTTGGTTTGTTACAGGATTAGGAGCGGTGAGATTTACAGGACCGGAAATTGGATTTTCCAGAGCAAAAACAATTGCTCTAATCTGATCGTGCAAAGTGATCCAGGACCACCACTGCTTTCCATTTCCCAACTTTCCGCCCAGACCTAAGCGAAATAGCGGCAACATTCTTCCGAGTGCGCCACCCGTTGGATCTAAAACAAGACCGGTGCGAAGCTTTACGGTGCGAACATCTCCGGCAAGATCTGCAGCACCTTCCCACTCGCGACAAACCGCTGCCAAGAAATCATCGCCAACGCGATCTGTTTCAACAACGGCGCGGTTTCCGCTTTCGCCGTACCATCCGATTGCAGATGCTGAGATAAAAACCTGTGGCTTGAGCTCTGCAACTGCATGTGCAATCGCCGTTGTTCCTAAGAGGCGAGAGTTAAGTATCTCGCTCTTATATTTTTTGCTCCAACGCTTGTCACCCACACCGACACCAGCAAGATGAATAATCGCATCTACTCCGCGAAGGGCCTCGATATCAACAAAACCGGTCTGCGGATCCCACTGGACCTCATCTGCACCAACTGGTGCGCGACGCACTAAACGCTGAACGGTATGGCCTTCAGCTTTTAGGTGACCAACTAGTGCTGTTCCGATTAAACCGGATGCGCCAGTAATTGCGATGCGTTGTGGAACTGACATGAACTCTTAGAGACCTAGATCAGATTCAAAGGCGCCGCCTTCTAGGCGCTCCTTCAAAGTAACTAGGAATCGTGCAGCATCTGCGCCATCGACAACACGGTGGTCATATGACAAACCGAGGTAGACCATGGAGCGGATAGCAATTGTTTCTCCGCCATCTTCACCACGAACAACCATTGGACGCTTTACAACTGCGCCAAGTCCCAGGATTGCAACCTGTGGTTGATTAATGATTGGAGTATCAAACAATGCACCGCGGCTACCTGTGTTTGTAAGTGTGAAGGTTCCGCCACCTAATTCATCGGGAGTTACCTTGTTGTCACGTGTGCGAGCTGCAAGATCTGAGATCTTACGAGCGATTCCGCCCATATTGAGATCTCCAGCATTTGCAATAACAGGTACTAGTAATCCGCGTTCTGTATCTACCGCAATACCTAGGTGCTCTGCGCCGTGGTACGTAATTTGATCACCTTCGACAGATGAGTTCAGAACTGGATGTTGCTTCAAGGCCTCACAGACTGCAACTGCAAAGAATGGAAGGAATGAAAGCTTTACGCCTTCACGAGCTTCAAAACTTGCCTTTGCGCGATCACGAAGACGTGCAATCTTTGTAACATCAACTTCAACAACTGTTGTTAGTTGAGCACTTACCTGTAGTGATTCAACCATGCGAGCTGCAATAACTTTGCGGAGTCGAGACATGGTGACTGTTGTTCCTCGAAGAGGTGAAACCGCTACAACAGGTGGCTTTGCCGCAGATGGAGTTGAAGTAACAGCTACAGATGCAGCAGCTGCTGCAGGTCGAGCTAACGCCTCAACATCTTCGCGACGAATTCTGCCGCCGATACCTGTTCCCTTNACCTGTGCAAGATTGACGCCAAGCTCTGATGCAAGTTTACGAACTAGGGGAGTGACATATGCATCTGCCGGTTGTGAAACTGNTGCAGCTGCAGATGTAGCTGGTGCAGGAGGTGGTGTCACTGGAGTTGCAACAACCGGTGCAGGTGGTGGTGTCGGTACAGACACGGCAACCGGTGTCACTGGTTGAGCTGGAACCTGTGCCACGGGAGAGGAAGTCGCGGCTGCGGACACACCAGAAACCCCGATTAATCCAAGACGTGCACCGACTGGAACAGTTGTATCAACTGCAACATCGATTGCTAGAAGTGTTCCTGCAACTGGTGATGGAATCTCTGTATCAACCTTGTCAGTTGATACTTCTAGCAAGGCTTCATCAACTGCAACTGAATCTCCAACATTTTTNAGCCAACGTGTAACTGTTCCTTCAGAAACGCTCTCACCAAGTGCTGGCATTGTGATGACNGTTCCNGCACCAGTTGAAGCAGGTGCTGCTGGGGCAGCAGGTGCTGGAGGAGGAGTTACAGGCGCAGCAGCAACGGGTGCTGGGGTCGGTGTTTCAATAACTGGTGCGGCAACTGGTGCAGCAGGTGCGGGTGCAGATGCAGCAGCACCGTCGGCGATGATTGCAAGCTCTGCTCCAACTGGAACGGTTTGATCAATCTGCACAACAATCTTTTGAAGAGTTCCCGAAACTGGTGATGGGATCTCTGTATCAACNTTGTCGGTCGATACTTCTAGGAGTGGCTCATCAACATTTACATGATCACCNTCGGCCTTTAACCAACGAGTNACTGTGCCTTCGCTAACGCTCTCGCCAAGTGCTGGCATCGTTACTGAGAATGTCATCTATTTCTCTCCTTGGTTATCCGTGTGCGTGAAGCGGTTTGCCTGCAAGTGCCATATGAGCTTCGCCCATCGCCTCTGACAGTGTTGGGTGAGCATGGATCAATGGAGCGACATCACTTGCGCGTGCCTCCCAGTTGTAAATCAATTCAGCTTCTGCAAGAAGTTCACCAACACGTGCACCAACCATATGGACACCAAGAACAGGTCCATCCTTTTGTGCAACCAACTTGATTGAGCCAGCAGTGTTGAGAATTTGAGCCTTACCATTGCCGGCAAGGTCGTAGTTAAGTTCTACAACATCATGTCCGCGCTTCTTGGCCTCCGCTGTCGTTAATCCAACAGATGCCACCTCAGGATCTGAGTATGTGACGCGCGGAATACCATCGTAATTAATTGGACGAGGATTTAAACCTGCGATCTCTTCTGCGACCAAGATTCCTTCAGCAAAACCTACGTGAGCTAGTTGCAGTGTAGGAATCAAGTCGCCAACAGCCCAGATACCCGGAACATTGGTACGGCACTTGTCATCAACAAGTACGTATCCGCGATCCATAGCAACACCTTGCTCTTCATACCCAAGATTTGCAGAAACTGGTCCACGACCAACAGAGACCATAAGAATCTCTGCGCTAAATGTCTTTCCATCTTCAAGAGTTACTGTCACACCATCTGTAGTTTTTGTAGCAGATTGGAAGCGCACGCCTAACTCGAAGTTGATTCCACGCTTGCGGAATGCGCGCTCCAGTTGCTTGCTTGATGACTCATCTTCTAGAGCGATCAAATGCGGCAAACCTTCAATGATGGTTACCTCTGAACCAAATGACTTCCAAACAGATGCAAACTCGCAGCCAATAACTCCGCCACCCAGAACGATTACGCTCTTTGGGACATAACTCATCTTTGTTCCGTGATCAGAGGTAATGATCTTCTCGCCATCAATCTCAAGCCCAGGCAAAGTCTTTGCATATGAACCGGTAGCAAGAATTACATTCTTACCTGTGTAGCGGGTTCCATTTACTTCAACGGTGTCTTTAGCAACTAACTTTCCATAGCCTTCGACATATGTGATGTTGCGTGACTTAACTAAACCTGACAAACCTTTGTGCAACTTGTTGATAACGCCATCTTTGTAGGCGTTAACGCCTGCCATATCAATGCCATCAAATGTTGACTTGACTCCAAAGTGAGCACCTTCGCGAGCGCCATCTGCAATCTCAGCTGAATGNAGTAATGCTTTAGTTGGGATACAGCCGCGGTGNAGACATGTTCCACCGACCTTGTCCGCTTCGATTAAGGCAACGCTTAAGCCCAGCTGGGCTCCGCGAAGAGCAGCGGCGTAACCACCACTTCCTCCACCAAGGATGACGAGATCAAATTGAGACACTAAACGGCTCCCTCCATGCGCCCACGCGGGCTAGGTGCCTATCTTGCCCCAAAGAGGGTGAAACTTCCCAATGCAAAGGTCGGGGCTAGCCCTGTTCGGCCAATGTCACAAGTGAGCGCAGAGATACGCCGGTTCCACCCACCGGGGTGTAGCCATGGGGCTTTGCCTCGTTGTAGGCAGGGCCTGCAATATCCAAGTGGAGCCACGGAAGTTCTGGAGCGACAAAATCCTTCAAGAACAGTCCAGCAACCAACATNCCGCCCATGCGATCACCAATATTTGCTAAATCAGCAACCGGTGAATCAAGAGAGGCGCGAAGCTCCTCAGGAAGTGGCATCGGCCAGAACTGCTCACCACTGAGTGCGGCCACCTTCATGAAGGCTTCACTGAAATCGGGGTTGTTAGTCATAACCGCGCTAGTGCGAGTTCCGAGAGCAACAACTTGTGCGCCGGTCAAGGTCGCTACATCAACGATTCCATCCAATGCATTTTTTGAACTTTGTGCCTTCATCAATGCATCAGCAAGAACTAAACGACCCTCAGCATCTGGGTTCAACACTTCAACAGTCTTTCCACCGAAGATTGTGATGATGTCACTTGGACGAGTAGCGGTATCACTTGGCATGTTTTCAGCAAGTGGTGCCCATGCATCGATTGCAACATTTAATTTCAATTCAGCGATNGCNACAACTGCGGCGCTGACAGCTGCAGCTCCGCTCATATCTGATTTCATCGCTTCCATACCGGCAGCGGGTTTGAGAGCTAAGCCACCTGTATCAAAGGTGATGCCCTTTCCGACATATGCATATCGCTTCGAAGCTTTGCCCTTGGGGGTGTAGGAAATATGCAGCAAGCGAGGTGGATTTGCAGAGCCTTGGCCCACGCCAATAATTCCGCCGAAGCCTTGTGACTTCAACTGCTTCTCATCCCAAATCTGTANCTTCAAACCAGATTTCGCACCACCTGCAGCCTTTACAACCGCCGCCATCTTTTTGGTAAATGAATCTGGAGTTAAGTGACTTGGGGGAGTGTTGATTAAATCTCGAACTAAGTATGTGTACTTTGCAATGATTGCTGCGCGAGTTACCGCAGCCTTAGCNTCAGCAGATGAGGCAAGCTTTGAATGAATAGTGATTGTTTTCAATGGCGCTTTGAAATCCGCCTTAGTAGATCCGCGAAACTCTGTAAAGGAGTATGCGCCAAGGGCGGCTCCCTCGGCAACAGCTGCAACCTCTTGCAAGCTCTTTGCCGGAAGTGAGAATGTCGCTGAAGAGTTACCTGCTAATGCTCGAGATGCAGCACCTGCCGCTCGACGAAGATTCTCATGTGTGTACTGCGCAGATTTACTGCCAAGGCCGGTAAATACCAATAAGCGAACATGCGTGCCTGGCACCTTAATTACTTCATCTGCCTTACCGGTTGCACCCATGTCATTGAGCTGTGCAAGAACAGTTTTAGTGTCTATGGCCATTTCACCAGTTTCAATTGCGAGTCCGCCCTTTGAATTGGTTGAGGTTAGCCCCAGGACTAGAACCTCATCTTTAACAACGCCATCTGAAATCTTTAATGTGCTCATACCCGCAAGCGTAATAGAACTCTTGGTAGGTTTGCACAATGAAGAGCTCGCCTTTAAATGAAAAACACCTGCAGTTGAAGGCCAAGATGGCTGATTTTGGTGGCTGGATGATGCCTATTGAGTATCCAGGTGCGGGGGTCCTGGCTGAGCACACAGCGGTCCGCGAGCGGGTCGGACTCTTTGATGTATCCCACCTAGGCAAAGCCTCTGTAATTGGCGAAGGCGCTCTTGCCTTTCTCAATCATTGCCTGACTAATGATCTCAACAAAATAGAAGATGGTTCGGCTCAATACACCTTGTTATGTGCCCCCGATGGTGGAGTAGTCGATGATCTGATTGCATATCGAAACTCAGCTAGTGATTTTTTCCTAGTTCCTAACGCATCTAATACAAGTGATGTCGTCAAAGTTTTACAGGAACAAGCACCCGCTGGCATCGAAGTTAAGAATCTACATAATGATTTTGCAGTTTTAGCGATTCAGGGCCCACTTGCACCGCAAGTGCTTTCTGAACTTGGGATTAACATCGACATTGATTACATGGCATTTACACATGTGAATATCTCTGGTGCCGATGTAATTGTGTGCCGAACTGGATACACCGGAGAACTTGGCTATGAGCTATTGCCTAAGGTTGAAGATGCATCACGCGTGTGGGATGCAATTACTGCGGTGATCTCTCCAATGGGCGGTTTAGTGTGCGGATTGGGCGCACGTGACACCTTAAGAACTGAAATGGGCTACCCACTGCATGGACATGAACTGAGTTTGCAGATTTCTCCGGTAGAGGCCAGTGCTAGCTGGGCGGTAGGTTGGAAAAAAGAGGAGTTCATAGCCTCACAAATTTTGAAGGCTCAAAAAACTTCAGGTGCACCACGCAAGAGCTTTGCAATCAAATCCCTTGATCGTGGGATCCCACGGGCGGGAATGATTGTAAAAAACTCAATGGGCGAAGTTGTCGGGGAGGTTACTAGCGGTACTTTTTCACCAACATTAAAGGTGGGTATCGCTCTTGCGCTCTTGCGCCCAGATGTTGAACTCGGTCAAACTCTTGTTATCGATGTGCGCGGACGTGACTCTCAGTGTGAGGTTGTAAAACTTCCCTTTGTTACTTCACATGTTCGTTAAAGGCTATTGGGGCTAAGAAAGCCGCCCTTGTACGTGTTCGTCGCAGCGCTGACAAAACCGCGGAACCAGTAAATGCGATAAGCACCGAAGTAAAAATCGCGCGAGGAATATCCCATGCCATTGCAGTTGCAAAGTGGAAGGTGATGAAGCGCTCTAAATTAGTTACTAAATCCCCATTAGGTATATATGAAAGCTGAGTCGTTGAGCCCAGAGCCCATGGCCAGAATTGAAGATCCATTAAAAGGCCAAACAAACCAGAAGCAAAAACCGAAAAGAGAATCAGCATTCCAATCTCTTGAATACCTCTGAATTTTTTCGGTAAAGCTCCTGCGAGCAATCCGATCCAAGCTGCAGCAAAGATTTGGTAGCCAAGCCAAGGCCCAATTCCACCGGTCAGCAGCGCTGATGCAAACATCGAAATCATTCCAAGTAGAAAACCAAATGATGATCCAAATACTCGCGCAGATAAAATCAAGATAAACCACATAGGTTCAATACCAACTGCTCCAGCACCTAATGGGCGCAAGGCGGCAATCAACGCCGATAGAACACCTAAGAGCGCTACAGATTTTGCATCTAGTTGCTGACTGGATATCTGAAGCACCACCACAACAAAAGAGACCGCTACGGCAATCCAGAAAAACAATTGTGTTTGTGGAAGATTTTCACCCTTGTAAAAGAAGGGCCACACAAATCCTGCAGCACTAAAGATGGATGCCACAAGTAACACCCAGCCTGTTTTTCTTGAAAATGAAACCACATCTGCTGTTGTATTCACTGCATTCCTTCAATCGCTGCCATCACATCTTTCACGCGCAGCCATGGCTGAGGCGACATGACTTTGGCAACTTGTGGAGCAAAGGCAGGGGATGACAGCAGAACATCCAAAGTCGATCCATCGGCAACGATGTCACCATCTGCAATGAAAATAACTCTGGTTGCAAGCTCTGCCACTAGTTCAACATCATGGGTTGCAAGTAAAACCGCCTTTCCAAAAGCGGTGGCAAAATTAATCAGAATCCGCGTTAACTCATTTTTTGCTTCGTAATCGAGGCCTCGAGTGGGCTCATCCAAGATCAAGATTGATGGGTTTGATGAAAGCACAACGCTGAGCGCTAACCCAAGTCTTTGCCCTTCTGACAGATCTCGGGGATGGGTCGCCGTAGATATTCCAGGAACTAATTGTTGCAACAAGGTAAAGGTAGTTCCGGGCGTTAGCTCATTGTCCTTGTCGGACTGCTGACACTCAATCTCAACAGATTGTCCGTATAGAAGATCACTTGGCTCTTGCGGAATAAAGCCAATCTTCTCTCTACGTTTTTTTCCGTGAAGCTCAAATGGGTTAGCTCCCAATAAGTTCACACTCCCAGATTCAGGATGATCAACACCGGCAATTGCCTTGAGTAGCGAACTTTTTCCTGCTCCATTTCGTCCCATGATCGCAACGATTTCGCCTGTTCTTATTTGAGATGTTAAGGCGTTAAGAGCGGTCTTGGATCCATAAGTAACTGTTAACTTTTCGAAGGAGATCACATTTTCGCCAGAATGTACTTCTTCAACTTTGTTTTTTGCAGTCAAACCCTCTCTTAAATCTGTAGTCATACGCCGCATTTCGCGCACCGTTGTTCCGATCTCCTTCAGCCCCAACGCTCTTGCAAGGTGGACGATGGGAGGAGCGATAGGAGATTGCATCAAGATCTCTTCTGGAGTACCCACATGTGCAACACCATCTCCGCTGATATGAACAATGCGATCGGCAAACTGAATAACACGCTCCAATTTGTGTTCGGCGACGACAACAGTCAGACCTAAGTCATGTACCAACCGATGAAGGATAGATAGAACCTCTTCAGCGGCAATGGGATCTAATGCGCTAGTGGGTTCATCTAAAACTAAAACTTTGGGATGAGTGACCAGGGCTGCACCAATTGCAACTCTTTGTTGTTCGCCGCCACTTAGTGTGGCTAGGGCGCGATCGCGCAATGGTGCAAGGCTCAGTAGATCTAATACCTCTTCAACCCTCTTGCGCATAACATCATTAGCTAAGTTCAGTGTCTCCAATCCAAATGCAAGCTCTTCCTCAACGGTATCTGCAACA
>JGI25922J50271_10000085_pt1 | contig 25362 bp, 18 predicted proteins | sample LauGreSu1BDMLBDD_2_FD_50271 | JGI IMG/M metagenome (IMG submission 50271) | reverse complement strand
TTCTGGTTCTGGTTCTTGACTAGAGTTTTCATTAACATCTTCAACGATAACGTCGTTTGACGGTCTATTGTCGTTTGACGGTCTATTGTCATTTGACGGTCTATTGTCGTTTGATGGTCTATTGTCGTTTGACGGTCTATTTTCACCTATATTTTGCTCAGTAGAACTATAATTACGAATATCATATCTACAAACAGGACAACGAACATTATTTTCAAACCATTGTTGAAACGATGATTGACAAAATAAATGCCCACACGGTTTAAGTTGTCTTACCATTTGGTCGTTTGTAAATCGCTCTAAAGAAATAGGACAATTTTCAGATAATGGATTTTCAACAGAACTATATCTAATAAGTCTTGAAGCATTTTCAATTTGCAGTTGAGTAGGTCTTATTGGAACAGACGAATCTAAAAAACTTTGGAAAAAATTAGATAATTCATTAGATAAACTAACAGATGGTTGTTGTTGTCTACTAACATTTCTATTATTATTATTAGTTAGTATTATTAGCGTTAAAACCATTATTTCTACTAATATTTTGATTATAAATATTTGGATTTATTGGTCTAGTGTAATCATAATAAATATTATTTTGTCTTGAAGTTCTAGTTGGACGAATTGGTCTCGTTCCACGCGGTCGATTGGCTGATAAAATATTAAAAATATTACTTCTAATCTCATCAAGCATATCTAATAAATTATCGATATGTGAATTAGTAACATTATATTGCTGAATATACATATTAATCAGCCGTTGTTGTTCATTCGTTAAAGTATTATTCATATAATATAAATACTATATAAAATATGTTTAAATATAAAACATATATTAAATTATAATTAAAAATGGATATTTCTAAATATGAGAATAAAGGATTATCTGGACTAACAAATCTAGGAAATACGTGTTTTATAAATTCAACTATGCAAGTGTTATCTCATACATACGAATTAAATGAATTTTTAGAAAAAAGGACATATAAAAAAAGATTGAACAACAAATATGACTCTATTTTATTGGTCGAATGGGATGAATTAAGAGAACTTTTATGGAAAGAAAATTGTATAGTATCTCCTTTTAAATATATAAAAACCGTTCAAAAATTAGCGCAAAAAAAAGGACAAGAAATATTTACTGGATTTAATCAAAATGATTTGCCTGAATTCTTAATTTTTGTTATCGATTGTTTTCATAACGCTTTAGCCAGAGAAGTAAACATGTCCATCGAAGGAGAAGTTAAAGATGAAAAAGATAAAATCGCAGTTAAATGCTTTGAAAGAATAAAAAATATGTATGAAAAGGATTATTCTGAAATTTGGAATATATTTTATGGAATACAAGTATGTCAATTAGAAAATTCAGTAACTGGAAAAAAATTAAATATGATTCCTGAACCATATTTTATTATTAATTTACCAATTCCTGGAAATAACAAGTCTCCTACATTAATAGATTGTTTTGATTTATATGTTGAAACTGAAATTTTAGATGGAGACAATTCTATTTTAGACGAGGAAACAGGAAATAAAGTTTCAACAAAAAAGAATATTATGTTTTGGAATTTTCCAAATATATTAGTAATAGATATTAAACGTTTTAACGTAATGAACCGAAAAAATCAAATAATGGTAGATTTCCCTTTGGAAAATTTAAATCTATCTAAATATGTGATTGGTTATAATAAAGATACATTTATATATGATTTATATGGCGTTTGTAATCACAGTGGTTCAGTTATGGGAGGTCATTATACGTCATTTGTTAAAAATGCGAATGGAAAATGGTATCATTATAATGATACCAGCGTAGCAGAAGTATCTATGATACAACAAATAGTAACTCCAAAAGCATATTGTTTCTTTTATAGAAAACGCATTATTGATAAATAATTTAATATTTTGATTTATATATAATATGGACGATTCAACAAACACAATAAGTACGGGTTTAGGGACAGTAGCAAATGATACCTATGATTATATTAATAATTTATTATCAAACCCAAGTGTTATTATTATTTTAGTAGTAGTGGTAATCGCATATATTATTATTTTTATGTCTTTAGGAGGAAGTGAAATTATGCCCCCATCAGATTCCGTATCAAATTCAAGTTCAAATACTATTACTATTATATTAGTCGCTTTCTTTATCATTTTAATTATAGTTAATGGATTGCAATACTTTTTTGGAGTTGATATTGTAGCTAAATTAAAAAATGTGTTATCAGGTAAACCAGAAGTAGATATAACTGTTGACACATCGCGTGTTCAAGCATCTAAAGCACCAGTCCCTGAAATATTATTAAGACCACAAGTGTTTAATATACCAGGAAATGATTATATATATCCTGACGCGAAAGCGTTATGTTCGGCATACGGTGCTAGATTAGCAACATATAAAGAGATAGAAGATACATATAATAATGGAGGTGAATGGTGTAATTACGGTTGGTCAGATGGTCAAATGGCACTATTTCCAACACAACAAAAAACATATGACGAACTTCAAAAAATAGAAGGACACGAAAATGATTGTGGTAGACCAGGTGTAAATGGAGGGTATATGGCTAATCCAGCATTAAAATTTGGCGTTAATTGTTATGGTTATAAACCAAGAATTAATTCAGCCGAGGAAGAATTAATGGCTACAGAACCAATCTATCCAAAGACGGCAAAAGATATCGCAATGGAAAATCGTGTTAATTATTGGAAAGACAAATTATCAGAAATTTTAGTATCTCCTTTTAATAATAATACGTGGTCTAGATTATAAAATACGCCTAATATTCATCAAATCGATGTTGTCTAAAATAAACTATTATATAGAAACACTGTAAAAAAAGATGAATAATTGTTATACATGTAGCAAAACGCAATGTATTGGTAGCAATATTATATATAAATATTGCATATGTTAGTATATCAATATGTTTGTTGATAGTTGTTTCAGTGATAATGATTTCACTAGTAATAGTTATTTTTTTTCTACAAATAGGACACGAAGACGTTTTATTTATCCATATATCAAGACATTTTTTGTGAAATATAGGATTACAATCACAAATGACAACAATATGTGAAATAGTTTTCATATTTTGAATAGTTTCATTTTTATTTGATGGAAGCCAACAAATAAGACATAGTTTGTTAGTTTGTTCATCGTTAAAGACCTTATCATCTTGTTGTTTTTTATAATATTTAGAAATTATATATAATAGATCATACATATTTATTCACTAATATATATGTATAAATTAAATAAAATATTAAGTGTGTCTCCGTGTCTTTTTATTATTAGAATTGGAATTCATTTTATCTANATTTTTAATATTTTTTTTAGTTTTTCTTCGTTGTTTTTTATTNGCATCTACTAAGTTGAATAACTTATCAATCATATCATCTGAAACAGCATCGTGTTGTTCATAATGATATATTTGTTTCTCTATATCTAAATCGTGTTTTGGTATTCGTTGATTAATATAAAATAGCCCAGCAGGAACCGCTAAATTTTCAAAAGGACTAGAAACTTTACCCCCAGTTTGTTCAGAAGTATTAAGGGTGGTCATTATAGGAAGACCTCCTTGTAAAAAAAAGGATTTTACCTTGTATCCACCGCCAATAAATGTTGATTTGCCTGTTTCAGGGTCATTTAATTTTGTGAATACAAAGTCATCACCCCCAAATAATTCTTCATTTTCATAATTTATTTCACTCATATACAATAATTGGATATAAATTAATTATTATATGACCGCTTTATTTCAGAAACATATGTAATCTCCCTTTTATTTTTAACATATTCAATTATTTTCTTAACTTGTTCTTCATTTTTAATAATTTCAGATAAACACGTTTCTAAATACTTGAATGTTAGTGGCTGGGTTTCTTTAACCTTTATAAATTTTAATTGTCCGTCATTAATTTTAACTACACTATTTGATAATTCAGCAGTTTCAATATGTGCATTAATTTGGTCAGTAATTTCGTTTTTTTTATCACGTAGTTCCTTCATCCTTTCACCAATTATTTTTAATTGGTTATCAATAGTAACCCATTGTTGAATTTGTTCTTTGAATTCCATAATACTTATATATAAAAAATAATAAGTATTATATTGTATAAAAAGTATTTAGTATTGTATAAAAAGTATTTAAAAAGTATTTAAAAAGTATTTAACGTCTATGTCGTTTGCGTGTTTTACCAAATACTTGGTTCATTGCAATTAATGACGCAGGNACAGCCGCCTGACTTGCAACCGCGCCCCATGAACCCCCGCGTCTAGAACGATTTCTACGTCGTCTTTTCCCCCCTGATTGAGAACCAGGAATATCACCCTTTAAATTGGGACCAATCATTCCTTGAGAATTATTTGCATTAATATTATTAACAGGGACTAATTGAGTTCCTTGTGCAGTTGCTAAATTTTGTCCTGGTTGTAATGTCATTGCGTTCATAAATTGTGTCCATCCATTACCAACAGTTCCTAAACCCCAACCCCATGATGAAGCAGGATTACCTGCTAAATCACCACCATGTTGTGTCCGAACCCTCTTTCTAGACCTTGAGTGACTTCTTCTATAACTTCGTTGTCTTGCCATTATATAATAACATAAGAAAATAAGAAAATAGTTAATGAAAACTAACTTAAATATAAAATAATAATAACATGTTATAAACCCTAATTTAAATTTTCAAAGGGATAAAAGGCTGGATAGAATTTTTATTACGCAATAATGTTACAAGTATAATTAATATTGCTAAAATTAAAATAAATATTAAAAAAACTAAAAAAATNATTACGTAAATATATGGGTATATTTCATATAGTATTAGATCTGTAACAGGAGAAAATAACACTTTTATTTCATTACGAACATCTTCTGTTTTTAAAATGTCTAAACATTGTTTAATCAGTGAATTTTTCATTTGTATTTATCTATAGGAATAATTAATTAATTAAGCTTATACCAAATTATTTATTTGTTTTGCGTGTTTATATAATTAATATTTTATCTATTTCAATAAATATGGATACTATAATTGAACCAACCATCGACTATGATTTTTCAAAATTATATTTAGGGCCTCCATCCACTTTAGCAGGAGGTGCCTATTTTACAAGAATTATGTATAATACTAACAAACAATTATTTATACAAAGCCCAAAAAGCTTGACTAAACAAGGATTTATTAAAAGTGGTAAAAAAGTATATGCCGATTTAATGTTTGATAATAATGACACTGTATTTATTAACTGGATTGAAAATTTAGAAACAAAATGTCAAGAATTAATATTTAGTAAAGGTCAGAGTTGGTTTGAAACAAAATTAGAAAAAGAAGATATTGAGACCGCATTTACATCCCCATTTAAAATATTCAAATCTGGTAAATTTTATTTATTAAGAGTGAATGTTAAACAAAATGTAAAAATATATGATGAAAATGACCAAATAGTAAATAATGATGACGTAACTGCTGACAAAATGTTAATTTCAATTTTAGAAATACAAGGAATTAAATTTACTTCAAGAAATTTTCAAATTGAGATTGAACTTAAACAGGCAATGGTTGTTAGTCCAGACCCCTTTTTAGATGAGTGTTTTATTAAAAAACCTATTAAAAAACAAAATATTAATGATATAAAAAACGATATACCTATAGAAGAAAAATCTATAGATTTAGATATATTTATTGATAATTCTGTTAAAAATTTAACAGAAAATAACAATGTTCAACCTCCTTTAGAAAAAGAAACAATTAATTTAGAGGTTTCTTTTGAAGAACCAAAAAAAATAAGCCCACACGATGAACTCGAAGAAGCCAATATTGTTTTAGATGTAGAAGAATTAGTTAAAGAACCAGAAGACCCAACTATGTTAAAAGAAATGGATTTTACTTTAGAGAATAATTTAGAAACTATAACACTTAAAAAACCAAATCAAGTATATTATGAAATTTATAAAAAAGCCAGAGAAAAAGCAAAAGAAGCGAAAAAAACCGCTATTCTAGCATATCTTGAAATGAAAAATATTAAGAAGACTTATATGTTGGACGATATTGATGAAAGTGATAGCGAATTTGAAGACTTTTCCAGTAAAGATAATGCTTCCGAAATTTCTGATGCTGAAAGTTTAGAAGATAATTTTGAATAAGTTTTAGAATATCAATACTTTAGAAACAATTATGAATCCAATTATTAATTTTATAATTAATTAATAATTTGAAAAATATTTTATCCCTAATTTTATATAATGAGTGTTTCTTTAAAAAAACTCTGGAATGATTATGGTGTTGGCGGTGTTTTAATCGCTATAATCGTATTATATGGCCTCTATATGTTATATAAAAATTTAATGTCTAAGGGTTCTTATGGTAGTGAAATGATGTCTCAAACCCGCCCAAAAGCATATGCCAATTCTTCCCCTTCTGGCCCTCAACCCGCACAAGAATCTGGAAACGAAGTGTATTCGAATGTAGGAGGTTCTTCGCAACCCTCTGGTATGGGATTGCCTTCATCTTGTAGCCCTAATAGCTCTAATCAAAACCCTGCCGACCTTTTACCTAAAGATACGAACAGCCAATGGGCTCAATTAAACCCTGCTGGTAAAGGTGACCTTGCCAACATCAACTTGTTAAAGGCTGGTTACCATATTGGAATTGATACGATTGGACAAACCTTAAGAAATGCGAATTTGCAAATTCGTTCCGAGCCACCGAACCCACAGGTTAATGTGGGACCCTGGAATGCTTCAAGTATCACTCCAGATTTCATGAGAAGCCCTTTTGAAATTGGTCAGGGCGGACAATAAACCATTTATCGTCATAAAAAAATAATTTATTCAAACAAAAAATTTTTTTTCAGTCACAAAGTTAAATACTTAAATCAAAATCTTTATATTCATCTTTTCTACACATATAAATATTTTGAACAACTTTTTCCAAAACTATTTTGTCAATATTACCCAACAATTCTTGTAACCAATCGTATTTATCCTTAAATACATCTTCTTGAACAATTCTAATCATAGAATATCCATTTTTATTCGCACATTCCATTTTATATAAATCTCTTGCTTTATTATGCTCTGGTGATTTCCATTTAGCTACTTGTTGAACGTGATTTAAACCATCACATTCGATAATTATTTTTTGTTCTTCTAAACAAAAGTCGAAAGGTAGGTGTCTAATATTTTTACACCAATCAAATTTGGCTTGACTTTTTATTAAAGGGTAAATTTCTAATAATATTTTTAATATTTTTTGTTCTGTTTTATATCTACATTTTGGACACCAAGACCCATCTGTTATATGACATAATTTACTTTCAAACTCATTATTACATTTATCACAATCAAATATAAATTTTTCAGCAGTACTTTTAAAAACTTCAATTGGTTTTTTTTTATTTTTAATGGACCAGTTTTTACTTCGTTCTACTGAGGCAAATGTTTTATTTTGACAAATTAAACAATGTTGTACATTATTACATAATTTTTTAGATGGGTTTGAACAATAAGGACACCAACTATTATTATTTGTAATATCTGACAAAATTGATTCAAATTCATGACCACATTCACAATTAAATAAATATTTTTTATGACTTTTTAATGCTACCATTTTTGGTTCTAAAATATTTTTTGAAGACCAGTTATTTACTCTATAATGTGACGCAAATGATTTATTATTACATAATGCACAATTTCCACATAATTTTTTTGTAGGGATAGCACAATAAGGACACCATGAATTTCTACTAACTATATTTCTCAAAATTAATTCAAACGAATGACCACATTTATCACAATCAAACCAACATTTTTTATGTGAATTTAACGCATAGTCTTCTGGTTGACCTTCATTTTTAGCAGACCAAAATTTAGATTTAGGATGAGACGCAAAAGTGGATTTCATTTTTGTTATTAGTTAAAATATATGAAAAATAATTTCAATTTTAATTTATTTAGTATTATAATCTCTATATATAATGTATGATTGATAAACAAAGGGAGATAGGTCAAGGAGGTCAATAAGATTTTTAATTATTATAAAAAATTGAATTTTATTTGTTTAATATTAAAACTATTAAATAAATAATGGAAGAAGGTTATATTTATTTAATTTGGGAAGAACAATTTATAAAAAGCAAAGAAAATATATTTAAACTAGGAAAATCAAAGGAAATATTTTGTAGAATGAATGGATATCCAAAAGGTTCAAAGTTATTATTTACTACAATTTGTACCAATGTGGATGATGTAGAAAAACAATTACTAATTATATTTAAAGAAAAATATGGCCTTTATAATGCTGAAAACTATGAAAATAGTAGAGAACGATTTAATGTTAAAAATTACTATTCAATTATTAATGATATAATTAGTTATTTAAATCTATTTAATAATAATATGGATTTAGTAGTGACAACACAAAGTAAAGAAGAACAAAAACTTATTATTGAAAATAATAAGAAACAAAAAGAAGAAGAGAAGAAACAAAAAGAAGAAGAAAAGAAACAAAAAGAAGAAGAGAAGAAACAAAAAGAAGAAGAAAAGAAACAAAAAGAAGAAGAGAAGAAACAAAAAGAAGAAGAAAATAAGAAACAAAAAGAAGAAGAGAAGAAACAAAAAGAAGAAAAGAAGAAACAAGAAGAAGAAAAGAATCAAAAAGAAGAAGAAAAGAAGAAACAAAGTTCAGATTGTATTACTGGGTTTATTATGGATAAAATTATCAAAGATTCATCTGGGTCAATTGGAAAGAGACATTTAATTGATGTATTTAAAGAATGGTTTCAAATGAATTATGGAAATAGAAAACCGCCAAAATTATCAGAAATAGAAGAAACAATGATTAAAAGATTTGGAAATAGAAATACAAAGACGAATAAATGGATGGGTATAAAATTCAGTGAAGAGGAATACCAAGATGATGTGGATTACCAAGACAATATTGCAAATGTGGTAATTTAAGTAATTAAATAATAATAAAATATGACATTTTTTAATTTTAATTTATTTAGTATTATAATCTCTATATATAATGTATGATTGATAAACAGAGTATGTTAATTTATATTATAATAGTTTTTGTAATTTTTATGGGATTAAAGATTTATAGCGAATCTGATGCTTTTAATTTAAAATGTATTATATCCGATGTCGATGGGGAAAGATATTGCGTTAGAGAGCGTTCTAAAATGGAATTGGCCGCGAACTTATTAGCCACTGTAACGCAAAATCTAAAAGACTTGGTTGCATATTGCGCGAAAAAATTCCCAGAGGATGAAAATGTTCAAAGAATGGTCCAAAAATTTAACCCAACAAAAATATCCGAAACATTACCAACAAGTGAATATACCGCGTATAGCGAAAATAAAGGCGAAAAATTAGCGTTTTGTTTAGATAAACGGAAAAATGGGACAACACTTATTGATATTAATACTTTAACATTTGTAGCAATTCACGAATTAGCACATATTATGACTAAAACAGAAGGACATAAACAGGAATTTTGGGAAAATTTTAAATTTTTATTAGAACAAGCAAAGGCTGCAAATATTTATCAACCAGTTGATTATAAAAAAAATAACGAACCATATTGTGGTATGGATATAACAGATAACCCATATTACGATTTACAATAAAATTTTAATTATTTTTATACTTTTAATACTTTTTATACTTTTACACTAAAAATAATTAAAAATAATACCCACTTTATATATATGTCACTATTTCCAATATTCAAAGTAAATAAAATGTCTGATAAAAATATAATAGATACTATTTATGTGTTTTATGGTTCTCGCTTTAGCGAAGAAATAGATGACCCAAATGACCTTTTTGATGAAGACCCAACTAACAAATCATTTAATGATATTTTTAATAAAGACGAATTATCTTATATCAAAGAAAAGAAAGTAGAAGTTATTTTTATTAATCAAACGATTCATATAGATGATAGCATTGGGGTTATTAAGTTAAAAATATTTGAGGCCATTTCAAAAGAAGCGTCTATGAGTGAGTTATATTTATATTGTTTAAAACCAGAAAAACTAAATCCAATTACTATTTACCAGAATTTAACACAAAATGATAAATTACCATTAAGTAAAGTAAGAATGGACCAAATTTTACTAAATATTTATGACAAAAACGGTAAACTTATGGAATTTGGTTTAGAAGATAAAATACAATATAGTTTTGATGATATTTTAAAATTAGATTTAAATGAAAAAAGTTATTTAGTAGGTCAACCTCTTGGACAAAAATTTGTATTTTCAAACGAATATCCGTTTATTGCTGATCCATTTCTCGTTACTGAGTATGATACCTTGTTAGAAAATTCTAGAAGAGAAATAACAACATTAAGTTCAAATTTGCTTTTAGAAAGTGGTCCTATATTTAGAAATATAATTTATCTATGTTTAGCCAAAGATGTATTTGAGATTGCTGATATAAATGATGTATCAAGCGAATACACTTCAAAGATTTATTTCCCTTTTTTATATAAAGATAATATTAGTTCATTAGACGAGTTAGATGATAATCGTTCAAAAATGATTGCATCCACCAGTGAGAAACTAACACCAGATACAGAAAGAAATTTTGAGAATATAGATATGTTTTATAATATATATGAAAGACAAACACAATCTAACAAGTTTTCGGAAAATACAAGGCTAACAGGTATAAAATCATTAAAAATTATAATTTATCCAGATTTTAAAATAAAAATACCTATTGAGGTTATTTTCAAGTTAGTTCACGCAACACACGATTTTCCTTTAATTAAATATAATCCAGAAACGAGACAAGAAAATATATATCGTTTATTTGCCCCAGAACTAACCGTGGATGGAAGAAAAATACCATATTTGCCAAAAACCACTATATTTAAATTAATAAAGACAATTGGTAAGAGTAGGTCTATTGCTATATATACAAATATTCAATATAATGGAAGTCATTTTTATATGGCGTGTGAATTTGAAGAAAATGGTAATATTAGTGTATATCCATTANCCGATTTTGAAAGCCCTATTTTTTTAAGAAAAGGTGATANTATTTTTCAAGAAATTGATGAAATAGTAAAACTAACAGTAAACCCATTGATTGAACAAATAAAACCTTTTTTCGAGCAAAGTGGGTTAGATATTCCATTATTCCAATCTATTCAAAATAATAATATAGAGGTAAGGGATATGAAATTTCAAATGATGTATAATATTACTTCTCCAATTGATATTAATAAAATTGGTGGTTGTATTTCAAGTGTTTTTGTGGTTGAATCATCTAATTTTAAAAAGGGGGTTCAATTAAGATATAAACGCGTATCTAATTTTAATAAACGCGATAGTCAAGACGCATTTATTATTGAAAAAATAGATCAAGGATTAAAATTAGACGAAATTGTCGAAGAATTATTACAACAATTTGATGACTTGGATGAAGAAATGGCCACTGATTTAATTATAAAAATTCGTTCAGAGTTAGAAGTGACAAGAGGGGCAAATAAACGCAGAGCATTAATGATAAAAATTAATCCTGGTTTTCAAACTATAATGTCTATTAATTTAATTACCAGCGAACTAACAGTAGTTGTTAGTGGGATTAATAATATTTATTACCTTAATATTATTCCAGTGTATATTAATAGCATTATAAGAATAACTCAAGACATTTCTAGCACTGGCGTAGATACAAGCAAAATTAATACACTTTGTTCAGGTAAAGAAATAGATGATATTGAATTTGGTCAAATTACTGCACAATCAGAACAAATACTAGACGATAATGAAGTGCCTATTATAAAAGACGAATCGCCTGTATACGAGGATTTAGAGCAAGGTGAAAATATGGATGATCTTTTGGATATTTTAGGGTTTGACGATGAAGAGGAAGATGATTATAAGGGGGGTGAAGGTTCTAGTTCTTCGTCTGAGAGTATAAAAAGTGAATCTTACTCATCTTCTACACAACCTACATCTTCTACTTCTTCTACATCTTCTTCTTCTACATCAGTTAAGGATTCAATTCCTAGTGAAGCTATTCCAGAAAAAGGAGTTGTTAGTTCACAAGGGTTTCAAGGTTCTCCAGAAGTTTTGAGTGATATAGTTTTATCTGATTTAGGTTCAATAGATGACAAGTCTAAAACCTCTTCTGTTCCAGAGAGTTCTTCAACAGAATTATCTGAGACAAATTTAAAAACTTTAAATGAAGAAAAAGAAAAAGAACAATTAGAAGAAGAATCTATTAAGTTAGACGATATTTCCATTAAATCAAAAACTTCTTCTGTTCCAGAGAGTTCTTTAAAAGAATCGACCAAGTCAAAGTCAACAATACCAGAAAAAGAAGAATCTATTAAGTTAGACGATATTTCCATTAAATCTTCTGTTCCAGAAAGTTCTTTAAAAGAATTGACCAAGTCTCCGTCTCCAGAAGAAATTATTATTAAAGTTCCAAAAAAGGTTCCAAAAAAACAAAATAAGAAAGCGGATATTTCTATGCAAAACAAAATTGGAGAGACCGCAAAAAAAATGGAAAATAGTGTAAGAGATATAACTGGTATGAAATTAACATACCCAAATCCATTTTCATCTCGTTTAGAAGAGAGAATGCCACAATTATTTGTTAAATCAAAAGACGAAAAATTCGATCTTTACACAAGAATGTGCCCATTNAGTTTAAGCGATAGGAGACAACCTGTGATACTAACAAAAGAGGAAAAAGATAAAATAATATCTGACCATCCAGATGAAATTAACGAAGACGCTGATTTTATTGAATATGGAACAGATGCAAAAGATAGTTCAAAAAAATTCTACTATACGTGTCCACGTTATTGGTGTTTATTAACAAATACTGTAGTAACAGAGCAAGATATATTGGATGGAAAATGTGGTCCAAAGGTTGATAAAGTAGAAGACGCAATAATACCAAACAAATCAAAAGAAGTTCCAAAAGGAAAATATGTATATCAATTTTACGATGAAAAAGAAAGAAAATATCCTGGATTTCACAAGCAAAAAACACCATCAGGGTTATGTATTCCTTGTTGTTATAGCAAATGGTCAACAACTGAAATGAAAAATCGTAGAGATATATGTCAAGATAAATTTGACGATAAAAAAGCGGAACCTGTTTCCGAAAAAGAAAAAACAATTGAGGAAAAGTTAAGACGAGATGTAGTAGAAGCAGAACAATATGTAAAAGGTCCAGAAAAATATGGGCCTCAATTAGGAGAACATCGTTGGGGATTTTTACCTATTGTAGTGCAAAAATTTTTACACGAAGTGAATGATGATTGCCAAATAAGCAAAACAAATATGAATTTAAAATTACATCATATGTGTATATTAAGACACGGCGTTGAAGTAAGTTCAACACAATCATTTATAGCGTGTATAGCAAGTGTAATATTTTATGCTCAAAAAGACGATAAACTGCCTTTAATAAATCGTTATTTACCTAATGCAAAACACGATGTGCCAACAATAAAAGAAATGAAAGATATAATAATAAGTGCAATAGATTTAGATAAATTTATAAAATATCAAAATGGTGATTTAATCACAAGTTTTGCGGACCCTAATTTAGAAGTAAATATAGAAGATTATAGCGAAACTAAATTATATAAAAAAATAATGACTGAAACAAATAAACCAATAATTAATAATAAAAATAAGAATAAAAATAAGAATAAAAAAGCGGATAATACTATACTTCAATCTTCCGTTATTGCAAAACAATTTGTTATTAAAGTAGCTCAGGCATTTGAAAATTTTAAAAAGTATTTAAAAAACGAAAAGGTAGTTATTGATTACACATTTTTATGGGATTTAATTTGTATACCAAACCCAAGATTATTTGATGCTGGTATAAACCTGATTATTTTGGAGATTCCNGAAGACGATGCAACTAACAATGTTGAATTAGTTTGNCCAACAAATCATTATTCAGTTCATACNTTTGATGCAAGAAAAAGAACATTGATTTTAATTAAGAGAGANAATTATTTTGAACCTGTTTATGGATATCGNAATGATGGAAAGAATATCCATATTACAAAAACATTTAGTGAATATGATAAAAAATTACCAAAAACATTACGCGCTGTCTTTACAAAAATTATTAAACCAACATTAGGAGAAAAATGTAGAGCATTTGTTAGTAGACCAAATGAATATAGATTTAAACAGCCACCAGTTTTAGATAAATTAATTGAAGAATTGCTACATAAAAAGTATTCAATAACCATTCAAATATTAAATTTCCAAGGAAAAGTAATAGGAGTTTTGGCAAAAAATAGAAAAGGGTTAGAAGGGTTTATTCCGTGTTATCCATCAGCACTAACAAATTTAAAAAATAAAAAAAGTTGTGGGTCTAATTTAGAACAAGAACAAGAACAAGAACAATGTGATTATGATTTTGTTTATATGAATGATTCTATTTGGAAGCCGTATGAAAATACACTAGAATTTATGAAAGAATATTATGATTATGAAGAACCAAAAGATATAAAAACAGCAAATTGTTTTAATCCTAAATATTTTTGTAGAGTAGTAGAAGATGAATTAATAACTGGNTTNTTGACAAATACAAATCAATTTGTTCCTATAAAAGATCCAATACCTGTTTCAAATGTAGATGATACTATTAAAACGATAACAAGTAATGATATGTTAGTTGCGGATATAAATACACTAACAAATCAAAATGTCGATACTAAACGCGTTGAATTTATTAAAAGAATACAATTAGAAACCAATTTCTATAATGTATTTAGAAATACAATTCGAATACTATTTAATGACTATTCAAATAGTGAAAAAAGAAAAAAAATAAAAGAAGAATGTAATAAAAAATACACATTATATAAAAAACAATTAGATAATGTAATTGAAATGTTACACGAACTAGTAAATGATACAATAGTATTTACAACAGAAAAAAAATTGCCATATAATTATGCTGAAGTAAATGAAAATGAAATACATACATGTTTGCCAAAAAGCAATGAAAAATGTATTAACGAAGAGAAGAAAAAAGGGTCTATTTGTAGAATGACAAATGATGAATGTCAATTAGTAATTCCCAAGGAAAATTTAGTGAATGGAACAGATAATGAAGATTATTATTATGGAAGAATGGCCGACGAATTAATTCGTTATAACAGAATAAAGTCGTTTATTTTTAAACCACAATCTTACTTATCATTTGGGCAAGTAAAATATAATTTACGTGACGATGAAATAATTATTTTGCAAGATTTATTAAATACAGAGTTTTTTGAAAACTTAATTCCAGCAAATATAAATAAGTTTGCGAAATATAATACTTTTGATACAGCAGAACCAATAATAACACAAATGTATAAGAGGGAAATTGAATTAGATGAAGCGATAAATCCACATCATGTTCGTGATTGTATAAAATCTTCACCACAAAAAATAAATTCAACATATTGGAGAAATTGTTTCCCTAGTCATTATAAAGAAATAAAATATACTGGTTCAAATTATTGTTCAATATATTTAATTATAGATTTGGTTGAACAGATTAATAATAAAAAACTAACAATAGAGGATGTNAAAGAAGATTTATTAGAAGAATATAGAAATATAACAAATGATTTTACAAATAAAGATAGAATTAAAACAGTAATAGATATTTTAAAAGAAGAAGCACAAATTGATGCAAATCAGTTACAAGATGGGACTATTACTTTTGAACAAATGATTACGCAAGATGGATATGTAGCAGTAAATTTTGATTTATGGTTATTGTTAGTTAGATATAAGATTCCATCCATATTTATATCAAGTAAATTNATTCCTGAAACTCGTTATAATTTAAATGAGTTTGTTTGTTATATGGATAAAGAAGAAGATGCGTATGTTTTTATNGTTACTCCAGCAATGTATAGGAGAACAGATAATAAANATTTGGAATATAAAATTATAGTTAATAATGATAATATTAAAATAAATTTGAATGTATTAAATAAAAGTCTTTGTTTACCCAATATTCAAAATTCAATGGATAATTATATAGATATAGAATATTATATTGATGTCCTATTTGAAAAAGATATAACAACTAAATATAAACCAAAACAAAAAGGTGTAAGAAAAGTTGATGCAAATATTGAACTATTAATAGAAGAGGATGAACCAAAGAAAGTGACAAAGAAAAAAGTAAAAAAAATACCAGATACTTTAATATTAGAGGAAGCTGAAGAAGAAATGGAAGGAATAGAAAAAAAGGAAGGAAATGAAGAATTGGAAGAAGTTCTTTTTCCAGAAGAAAATAAAGTTTTTGAAATAGAGGTAGCGAACAAAAGAAAAACAAGAAAGAAAATTGTTAGGGCNAATCCTCCTGGAAAAAGAATNNCAAAAANGTTNANAAAATTACCNGATAATATTGAGATTCTGTAAACAGAAATAGTATTAAATCAACTTATAGAGCCAATGCTTTCATCCTCTGTTTCTTCGTTGTCTCCGTTATCGCTATCGCTATTATTATTGGTATCATTATCATCATTTGTGTTTGTATCATCATCGTCGTTGTTTTCATCGTCTTGATTATTCCGTTCATCAAAATAAGAATTCATCAATAATATTCTCGTAAGACCGCCATCATTATTTGCGGACCACCCAATAAATAAACCGCTTTCTTGTGTTATTCCTGTTTTATTCTTGTTAGTGTCAATTTTATAAAAACTAATATGTTTAGTATTAAATTGATAATGTTTTTTAATTACTTTTCCAAAGCGCGTTTCACATGTAATATACTTTCTTCCAAACGCTTTATTATATTCATAAAATTTTTTTAATTTTATGTTTAAGATATTTCTATATATATTAATTTTGGAAGTATATTTAATATCATAATTAATTGTAAAAAAATAAAATAAAAAAGGTCTAAATATTTCAACTAATATATCTTTTGGAAACTCACAATGTATAGACAATTTTTTTGTATAAGAATTAGAATTAAGCATAGTTAAGACAGAGGAATATAATATAGTATATGGAGAATTGTATACATATGTTTTAATTGCTTTTTCTCTAATAACTGGTTCATTTTTTTCTAAAAATTGTTTTTTATTAAAATGTTCTAAAAAAAATAAATGAAATAATATTGATATAAGACGACCAGATTCTTTAAGTTTAAAATAAATATTATATAATGTTGAAATTGAAAAAGGTTCTTTATTATATGGGTTTAGGAGATAATGGTTCGGCAAAAAAGTTAGGTGAATTAGATAATGCGGTTTCAATTATAGAAACAAGGTCATTTACACTGAATAAATATTTGGACTTATTTTGAATAAGTATAAATGTATTTTTATCATAAATATTAAGAGGGTTAAGCATTAAATCATTAGAAACAGTAATAGGGTATTTTTTTGTTTTATAAATTTGCGATAATTTTGAAAAAGCATAATAATATTTTTGTGATTTTGAAAAGATATATATTATTTTCTCTTTAAGCTAATTTCTCTTTAAGCTGTTTATTATATAATTTATTTTCTAAAATAGAATTTAAAGAACTAAACTTTGCTTCGGCATTTTGCATATATGGAATTAATAATATGCTTTTTTTTTGATTATAATACATTTCATTGATTAAAAAATCAATATATATTATTTCTTCTGAGTATATATTTGAACTATCACTTGTAACAAACTTAAATGGCTCATCTGGGTATGTTTTATTTTTTTTATTAATAACTGTTTGTAATATATTAAAAAAAGTTTTCATAAGTTAATTATTGAATTTATTTTTAATATATTTTATTATATTTTACGCAAATGGGTTATAATCATTATCTCCTCCCAATTCTTCTGTTTTTATATTAATTACATTTGTTTGTATTTGTAATTGTTGCGTGGAACATTTGTCATTTTGACTTTCAATATCTTCAAATAACGCATCGTTAATTAAATCTTCTGTATTTTGATATTCATATTTAATTTTTTCATCAAGGTTATTCATTTCATTAATATCAAGAAACACTTGAAATGATGCTGTTCCATATAACCCTTCTTGACCACACATCACATTTGCTGATATTCCTCTTAATGTATCTAACTCGGCGTGTCTCGCCGCTTTCAAGAACATTTCTGGTGTTTCTTCAAAAGATGCTTTTGCAATTGGTCCTATATCATCATTATTGATTCCGTGTCTAAATATAGAAATCATTTTATGACTAAAAGTCATTCTATCACATAATAATGCCATATGATGTGCGTTAACATAAGCGCCATCAAATTCCAACACTTCGCCTAATTCATTATATAATGCTTGTCTAGCTGCTTCCATCCCNAATACATTAAATATTTCAACAATATCGTTACTAATAGTTCTATTTGAATCAATATAATCTAACCCCAACACATCTAATAAATTGGTTCCAATAGTATCAAGAACCCAAATATCTTCCTTTTTATAAGCGCCTCCCTTTTCTACTAAATTATCTTTTATCTTTCTAAGAATTACTTTATTAATATTTTTAATACCTCGTAACACAATNCCTTCTAATAACTGGTCTTGAAAATTCTTTAGAATATAAATTTGGTCTGATTGATCNAATGGTTTAATCTTTGGTTTTTTATTACCTTTAGTGACCTTATCCAATATATTAATCATACGAATTCTAAATACTAATTTATCAGCATTATAATCAGAATATACACAATATATTTCATCTTTATATGAATTATTTAATGTGAAATTAACATCATCCATAGTGATATTTTTTTCTAGCATTATTTCTGGATCCATTTCTATACGGATAATCCATTTGGATTTATCATTTTCTTTTACGGTGTCTTCTTGTCCTAGACATTCGTCAATCATATTTTCAAATTCACGATATTGAGACATTGTTGATTTATCTTCACTAATTAATGTATTTAAATCATCAGGGTCAAAACATATCTCAACACTTTTAACTATTTCTTGTAATTTGGTATGTTCAAGCGTATATTGAAGCGTATTTGCCTTGTCTTTATCAGTTTGCTCATCTTGTTTTAAATAAACCGTTAATGACGGATTTTTAATTGAGGCGGATAAAGATAATAATTCTTCAATTCTAGGAACACCACGAGTAACATTGGATTTAGAAGCAACACCTGCGTAATGGAATGTGTTTAGTGTGTTGTGAACTATGATACCACTATCTAACATAAATGTTTGATTTGTTGGAACAGTAAAATCATATACATATTCATTATCATCCCCATTAATAATTTCAATATGCACGATTTCATCCCAAATAATATCTGATTTTGAAGCTTGATTTAATATATTTATTTCTTCTAAAATTTGATTACTATCTGGATGCGCTTCAAATATATCAATATATTTTTGTAATGTTCTACGACCAATATCATTTTTTTTCGCCCATCGTCCATAATTACGACTTTGACCTGGTAAATTTAAAACTTTTCCACATTTTGCTATTATTTTCCCAAGTCCATTAATTTTATCAATTTCATCCGCTAAATTATATGCATCAGTTCGTTCAATATATTTAACAATGTTCATTAATTTTTCGCTGTGGACTAAACTACCAATATGTTCTTGATACAATTTAGCATATTTAGCGCTTATATATACATTATAAATAGGAGCACCGCGAATAAAATTCGTTTTAATTGATGCAAATATTCCAAAATAATTAAAGAATAGTGCAATATCAGATGATAATTGTTTGCTTCTGCTACATGATCTAATTTGGTGATGGTTTTTATCACATTGAAAATTACCATCTCCATCCATATAACCTTGTATAAGTCCTGCTTTAAACTCATTAGGAGCAGTAAAAGCAAAATCAGGAATGCGTTTAACAAATGACCCGTTTCCACATGTTTCTAATATAAATTTAGATAGTGCCTTGTGACTAAATTTTGTTGTAACACTTGGCCCATATTCTCCAGCATACGAGCTAACTTTTGCGATTTTCCCAAACTCATTTGCTATTTTTGTGACATTATCAATATAATACTGAGAACCATTTGTAATACAAATAGAATAACCATTAATATTTCCCTCAGCTAAATAAGCTCCAATAAACCATCCAAATAAATTATCTAACTGTCTCTCTTGATTTTCAATCATTATAGTATCATTTACAAATATATTTGATATATATTTACACACAGGAATTCTTAACCCTTCTTTTAAGTCTGAACCTTTAATAGATTCCACTTGTTGTGATTCTTCATCACGAATCAAGTGCGAGTGACTTAAAGTTGTGGTAACTGTGCGCCCACTTTTAGTAGTAACTTTAATTAAATCGCCGTTGGTTGGGTGACGACTAATATGTGAAATTTTATTCCAATGCGTTTTTTCCTGTTTATCAACCCCCATGATATAATATTCATCCTCTAATTCATCTAGTAAGGTTTCTACACTATTTTTGTGACCAGTATTAAATGTAAATTGAGGATATGTATCGATAATTTTATCACACATTTCACCAATTTGTTCCAAAACTATCGTAACCTTCCCAGTTTTTTTATTTATTTTTCCGCATCTAATATGCTCACAATATATAGTAGACATTTGTGTTGTCGGCTCACCAATGCTCTGCGCCGCAATCATCCCAACCATTTCTCCAGGACTTACAACCGCGCGTTTATATGAAAGGATAATAGTTTCTAACAAAATGATTAACGCGTTTTTATTAAATCTTTTATTAAATAACAAGTCTTTTGGAGATAAATAATAATAAAATAACACTTTAAATAATTCGGTAGGGGGTGCAAATGTAATTTTTTCTAATTTTGCATAGGTTTGTTCAATAAGTTGAAATGCTTCAAACATAGTAATATCAACAAGAGAGTTGCTATTTATTCCTTGTTGTCCAATTATATTTTGGATTATATAAGCAAATGCAACAGGAACTCTTACTATCTTGTCAGTCTTATTATTAAATACATTTTTAACAATCTCATTTCTCTTTTGAATAATATAATTAATGTAAAATTGACATTTCTGTTTTATAGCTTCTTCTTGTTTCTTTTGACGAGTATACGCCGATTTAACAAACATACCTGATATTTTTTTTGTTTTAGTGTTATCATCAATTACTGCAAAATGCGAGTAAATATCTTGGACGCTCATATCAACAATTGGTAAATCTTGATTTTCAACTTTTACAGTATCAATCGAATCATCTCCATAAGAGAATTGAACTAATTTATTTTTATTTGTCCTGATAGTCATATCATAATTTACCATAAGGTCTTCAAGGCCTTTAATTAATCTTCTTTGAATATAACCAGTAGTAGATGTTTTAACCGCGGTATCAATCAAACCAATACGACCACCCATGGCGTGGAAGAATAATTCTTGTGGAGATAATCCATTAATATAAGAACTTTCGACAAATCCACGTGCAACGGCTGAATCGTCATATTTTGTATAATGAGGAAGAGTTCTGTGTTCAAAACCATATGGAATTCTTTTTCCATCAACATTTTGCTGACCTAAACACGCGGTCATTTGTTGAATATTAATCTCAGAACCTTTTGAACCCGCATTAAACATTACAACAAAACGATTATCCTTGCTTAAATTATTAAGCGCTTCTCTACCCGCATCATTTTGTGCTTTACTTAAAGCATTGTTTACCTTGGTCTCAAATTCTTCAACATTTGTTTTGCCTGAATTATTTTCAAACACACCAATTTGAACTTGGTCAATCAAATTTTTAACATCAGCCTTTTTTTCCGTGATAATAGATATGATTTTATCATTGGTTTTAGAATCAGTAATTAAATCACTTATACCAACACTAAACGCGCTTTGTTTCATATATTCGGTTACAATATTTTGCAAATCATCTACGAATTGAGCAGAAGCCATATTTCCAAAATCATTACAAACTCTGTGAATAAGGCCTTTAGTTCCTGAACCCAAAATGCCTTTGTCCATTTGACCCCGAATATATTTTCCATCAATTATTTCAACTATATTATTGGAACTATCCGCTTTCTCTTTATCTCCATCATATTGTTTGTTTTTTACTTTTAAAGATAAAGGAGGCATAATCTGTGAAAGAATTTCAAAATTGGACACTCTATCATTCGCCTTCTTTTTTAATGTTTCTGGATTTACACGATTAAACATCATCAATAAATTCATCGCATCCTTCTGTGTAAAATCTATCTGTTCTCTTGTGAACCGATAAGACCCAAGCATTGAGTCTTGGTAAATACCTATAATTGCGGCGTTATTTGCTGGACTAATAATTTGATAAGGAACCGCCGCTAAATTTTTTAATTCTGCCTCAGACTCTGGGTCCTGTGGCATATGCAAATTCATTTCATCGCCGTCAAACGATACTCCGTAAGGTTTCCCAAACGGACGGACTGTATCTTAAGCTCACTCAAGTTGGTTAAACTATCACAGTGAACCAACACCCGTTCAGTCTCTGAATGCCTTCCATACTCTTACCATAACGAGGTTAGGAAGTGACACTGCGGATTACCCAATCCTCCACATTATTACCATACCCGAGTTCTATCTCGGCCATTTGTAAAGTTTNCAATACAAACTTGGTAGTGGTTCTCTAGTTTATTATACTAGATAGGCTCTAAGGGACTTCCCGCAACAAGGTGTTTTGCAAATAAATCAATATATACTTGAGGCAAATCAAGATTATTTTTTGTATTATATTCTACTAATTTTTCATAATGTTTTTCTACTTGTAATTTTATGATTTTATTATTTTTCTTTAAATTTTCTACACATGATAAAGGCATAGTATTTCTCCAATTAAACGCAATCATTTGTTCTTCTTCAGTATCTAAATTAAATTTAGATATAGGAATTACGTGGTCAATATGCCAATCTTTTCCGTGATTATCTAAATTATAATTAGTATCATAATTAGATATCCATTTAAGGTATTCGAGAGAAGAACATCCTAAATACTCTACTGAGTGTTTGGATTTATTTTTATTTCGTAAACAATTATAAATTCTTGTTCTTATGTTACGCTTAAACTTTTCNGTAGGTTCATCTCGTTCACAATCTTTACATTTTAAACGATTGTATCTAAACCTATCTTTGTGTTTAATTTCATTACAATATTTACATTGTTTATTTTCTAAACCGATTTGTATTTGTTCTTCTTCTTGTATCTTTTGTTTTTGTAAAATTTTTTCGTGTTTAAATTTACTTGCTGAAATAATCGCTTGTTTTCTATATGCTTCATCATTGTTATACTTTTCTCGTCGTTTACTATTATTACATTCGCGACAAACTAATCCACGACCATAAAATTTTTCTGGTTCTTTTAGGTCATTACATTTGGAACATTGTTTATACGCGACATTATTGGGTTTAGTAGTATCCATATTATTATTATTACTTTCTTCTTTAAGTAGTTTGCCTTAAATATATTATTGATTTATTCACTAGAGGGTAACAAATTTTTAATTCCCCCTGTTGCCAACCTTAACGGCTATTATGACCTTAAATGGTCACAATTTTTCGATCGGCATTGTAAGGCTTTGTCAAGCCGTCCTTACCATTTCTGGTAAGGTTGGAATACACCTTGTGCCCTATCAGGTTGGTTAGACCTTCATTTAGGACCCGTCGTCATCTACTCTCTGAACCTTCCCCATACTCTTACCATAACGAGGTTAGGGGCTTGGCTGCTGATTATCCAATCCTTTACTTTTTTACCATTGGGAACGACTATTAATCGTGGTCCTTATAAATGTTTCCATAAATAAGTGGTAGTAAAGGCTCTAAGGAACTNCCAGTCAATTTGGCGACGTCGCAAANAAATCAAATTATATTGATTTATTCACTAGAGGGTAACACGCTTTTAACGCCCCCTGTTGCCGACACAAAGTCTATCGGCTACATTCATACGAAATGTATCACCTCGCTTCATAATTTTAGCAATATGACACATCATACTCATTCTATGAAGCGTAGGTTGACGATTAAATAGAATGGCATCTCCATCCATCATATGACGATGAACAATATCACCGTCTTCTAAAATGACGCTTTTTCTATCTAGGTATCTTANTGTAACACTTTGNCCATTTTTTCTCTCCAAAATTTTAGCACCAGGCCACACATCTGGACCATTTTGCACTAATTTAGTCAAGAAATTTTTATTTACACGATTTACTACAACAGGTTTTGTAATATTTTTGGCTATTTTCATAGGAATACCTAGTTCTCTAATAGAGATATTTGGATCAGCAGTAATAACAGAACGCGCACTAAAATCTACACGTTTAGCCATTAAGTTGCCTCTCATACGCCCTCCTTTCCCATTTAACCTATCTTTAATAGATTTAAATGGTCTACCAGATCGTTGTGCTACTGGACTAGCACCAGGAAGTTTATTATCAACCATTGACGCTACGTGATATTGTAAAACTACTGACCAATCATTGATAATATTTTCGGGGGCATTATTTTCTAATTTTTCTAATAACGTTTTATTTGTCTTTACAATATTTACTAAAATATGTGTTAAATCGTCCTCTGATCTTTGCTGTGCATCGTGTTTTACAGATGGTCTTACTGCTGGTGGAGGCACCGCCAATACTTGACAAATCATCCAATCAGGACGAGACCAAACTGGACTGAACCCCATAAATGTAACATCTTCATCTGATATTCTTTTGAAGATTTTTAAAACAAGTTCAGGGGTTAATGGAATTACTATTGTATCATCTTCATCTCTATTACTCCATTCTGCAAATAATGATGACATACCCTCTTTTTTTACCTTTTTCGGTTGTAAACATCCACAACCATCTTCAGTATCTTCACCACAACGAGTAACTTTTTTACATAATTCAGAAACATATTTCCATCTCGCTTGTGATTGCATTTTTAATCCTTGTTTATATTTTTCTTTTGATATTAATAATTTACTACATTTAAAACAAACACATCTTAATAGCTTTTGTATAGTGCTTAAATATTGAATATAAAATACTGGACGAGCTAATTCAATATGGCCGAAATATCCTGGTGTTTGAATATAGTCTAAACCATCTGTTGGACAAATTAACCCTGGTTCCAAAACTCCCATCCTTGGGTCAAATAGCCCATTAATAACGGGTTTATTATTAATATATGCTTCTTTACTAGTAATTTCAGCAACAGAACCCTTTCGGATTTCTTCTGGTGATAATATACTAAATTGAATACCGATAATCTTTGAGCAATTAACATTTTTAATACTTTCAGAATTCAACGACATTCTTCTTATATATAATAGATAATATTTAGATTGTTTAAAATCAATTTTATTTATTTTTTAAATACTTTTTATATTCATAATAAATTGTATAAAATATATTGA
>JGI25922J50271_10000081_pt1 | contig 26014 bp, 17 predicted proteins | sample LauGreSu1BDMLBDD_2_FD_50271 | JGI IMG/M metagenome (IMG submission 50271) | reverse complement strand
GAGAGAAACGAGAGAAACGAGAGAAACGAGAGAAACGAGAGAAACGAGAGAAACGAGAGAAACGAGAGAAACGAGAGAAAATAATTCATAATTCAGAAAATAAGAACTATGAATTATATATAAAAATATAAAACTATCGATAAAAAAATACTATAACAATTCTATATTCACAAAAATAGATGATTTTTCGCTCGTGTCATACATATTTTTTGATTGTATAATTGGGATTCCTTGTCCTTTTAATACATAGGTTTGATTATCTTTTATATATAACAAGCCTGCAGGAATTGAAAAATGTTTACTACCGATTTGAAACGACATCTGTTTCTTTTCTAGTAGTTCTGTAATTTTCATACGCAAATCTATATAAATATCGTTATTGGTATCAATGTAGATATGTGACGGAGTCGTTGGCATACAACGAACGATTAAATCAATCGATGTGTTTTGTTTTTCACCTACATTGTAATACAACTCGGTATGCCAAAGTGGAATGTAATATTTTTTACCATCGTGTTCTAATACGTATATATTATTTTCACCAAATAAGTCATCCAAAGATACAGAAATAATGACAAGATTATCCGACTCCATCTTTTTTCGTATGATCTTTTCAAATAACAGAAGTTTTTCATTGCTTATATGAAATACCGAATGATACTTGTGTATGATTTCGTATATCGTATAGGCAGTTTCTTTATCCATATCTTCAAACATTTTTAATGATAATTCGTGGCAATCTTCTACTATAATTTTTATAATCATATCTATCGTCACTTTTGCATTTTCTTGGGATATATTTGTATACATTTTTTGCAACAAAGACTGCGTAAATATTCTAAAAATAGACATATAACTTTCTTCTCCTGTAGTTGTTGACTCTTCATCGTCGGTTGAATCCATGTGAGAAGCACGAGAACCGAGAGAAACCGATAAATTATACAAATACAAGTATGCATTATTTAATTCCTTGAACTTTTCACACGATTCTTCGCTGTTATTATTTTTATCAGGATGATGTTTCATTGCATTTAACCTGTAACTTTTTTTTAATTCTTCGAGTGTATAATTTGTTTTTAAGTTTAATACATCAAGTGCATGTTTTATATCCATTTATGATAGTTATTAGATTATACATGTAATTTTCTAAATGGTAAATTGGTCTATAATTATTATTATAATATTGGAAAAAAATAAATGTTTTTAGTAGAACATCCGTAATATTATCCTTATTTAACACATTAGTCTTTATTAAACACGACAATATATACCATATACATTCATTTATGTCCAAATCGTATATCAATATTTCGTATAAAATATCACGAAACTTTAAAAAATTTATAGTGTCAGGATTTTGTATGGATTCTATAATATTATTACATATACATTCGTGTGGATTTGTTAACTCGTTTGTATCGACGATTACATTTTTAATATTTGACAAAGATGTTAAATTTTTATAGTTGTTAGATACTAAAATATACTCTTTTATTTTTGAATTACAAATAGTATCTACATTGATAGTATCTACATTGATAGTATCATTTTTAATAGTTTTTTTTTGTTTAATAGAGGGTTGAGGTATAGATGAATTATTAACGACCGATGAAGTCGGTGATGAAGTATTATTATTTTGAATATCAGTATTGCTTTTATAATCAATACTATGATTTTCATCAACTATATCAACATAGTGTGACTGAATTATACTATTTACTGAATTTGTTACATGCGGATACAAATAAACATTTTTATTTGTATGTATTGAGTTTACGCATTTATTATATAGTAGTAATGATGGTCTTGGGATGGAAATAATTTGAGAATTATTTAAAATATTATCCGGAATAAAACTAATATGTTCCGTAATAATTATGAAAAGTAGTTTTATCTTATTAAATAGTTGCGACTGCATATAACTATAAAAAATATCTAATAATTCACTATGTATTTTATGAAAATATTTACATAATATAATTCCTGTTGTATCTACGCGCGTTGAAACTACATCGATAATCTGGTTATAGATATCATTCCATAATACTTTTGAATTACAGCCCAGCAAAGACATGTCTACTTCAAAGTGAATATCACTTATTTTTATAATAAAGTTCTCCTTGTTAGAATTAATGGTTAGACGTTTTTCATATTTTAATTCACTATTACTATACCTTTTAATACATTGCAATGCTTGGGTATACTTTCCTACACCTTTAGGGCCATATAAAATTATATTTTTTAAATTTTTTACTTTATCAGGCAATGAATTTTTAAATATTTTTTCTATTTTTGGATGAAGAGATTTGTTATGATTTGATGCAATATAGTCTTCAAAGTGTGTTTCAAGAAATTTCATATTAATAGTTTGTATAGTTTTATTATCGGGTATTATTATAATTAAATGAATAGATTTAAATTATATTTCAATCTAATATTATAGATTTTGATATGAAATACTTAAATATATAGTAACTATTATAGTAGTGTAAATATCTGTCGATAATATATTTAATATTTAAGTATACATAAATGAAACTTGTAACCATTCATCCTGAAAATATAATAAAAGAATATATTTATTTTAACGAACCTATACAAAATAATATCATCAACGAAAGTCGGTATATTAGAATATTATACTCTACTCCTAACATAGTTTTTAATGGCATTCACGTTCTTATAAATTTATATATTGACAACATAGACAGACAATATAATAAAAATATTATTTATTATAATACAGATAAAAATATACCTGTTATAAATAGCATTAAAGAAATAGAAAAAAATATTTTAAAAAAATATAATTCATTAAAAAAACCATCTTACAAATTATCAGAACTTATGGATGGTGGTGTTATAAGATTATTTACTGATTCTATTGAAAAAAAAAAAGCAATGAATGTAATACTTAAAATATCAGGATTATGGGAAGACGATGAAAAACACGGAATTACATATAAGTTTTTATCAGTGTAAAAATAAATAATAATATGTTCAAAATATTTTATTAAAATACTTTATTAATATATTCCGATCGATAAAAGAAAGAAAACTATGAGGAATATATTAATAACCGGTGGTTGTGGATTTATTGGGTCAAATTTTATTAATTATATTTTAAAAAAATATCAAGACGTATACGTTATCAATTTAGACGCCATGTATTATTGTGCATCCGAATTCAACGTTGACAGAGAAATACGAGAATCCGACGTATACAAAAATAGATACAAGTTAATTAAAGGCAATCTATGTTCATATGACTTAGTAAACTACATAGTAAATGATTACAACATTGAATATATTATACATTTTGCAGCACAAAGTCATGTGCAAAATTCTTTTGAGGATGCATTGCAGTATACTAAAGACAACATAGTTGGAACGCATAATTTACTCGAAGTTTCAAGAAAATATGGAAAACTCAAAAAGTTCATACATGTTTCAACAGACGAAGTATATGGCGAATCTATGATTGAAAAATGCGAAAATAAAAAAACAGAAGAAAGTATTTTGTGTCCAACAAACCCGTATGCTGCTACAAAAGCAAGCGCTGAATTAATCGCGCAATCTTATTATCATTCTTTCAACATACCTATTATCATTACACGAGGTAATAATGTATATGGACCTAACCAATATCCGGAAAAAATAATACCACGTTTTATAAAACTTTTGAAAGAAAATAAGAAGGTAACTATTCAAGGCGATGGTTCAAATGTTAGGGGATTTATTCATGTTAAAGATGTAGTAAATGCATTCGATATTATACTGGAAAAAGGTATTGTCGGTGAAATATACAACATTGGATCAGACGACTATGAAGAATATTCTGTCTATCAGGTTGCAAAAATGTTAATCCAAAAAATAAAAAAAATAGATGATGAATATGGTGACGATGAAGGTAAATGCAATTACGACGAATATATTGAATATATAGAAGATAGACCTTTTAATGATAAAAGATACTATATAAGTAATGAAAAAATAAAAAAACTTGGGTGGAATATAGAGGAAAATTTTGATAAAGGAATTGATGAACTCATCGAGTTAGAATAGAATCAATCCTCTATAAAAACGATATAAAAGTAAAAACAAAAGTGTAACTATACACCACACTATACGAAAAAAAAAAACAATGAAAGTATTATTATATGGCAAGAACGGCTGGATCGGCGAAAAAGTATATAAGTTACTTATCCAAAAAGGTCATAGCGTCATTATTGGGAATGCAAGAGCAGAGAATAGCGAAAGTCTCGAAGAAGAAATAACTGCGATACAACCTACAAATATTATCTCGACGATTGGGAGAACGCACGGCAAAATAGGAGACAAAGAATATACAACGATTGACTACCTTGAACAACCTGGCAAAATAAAAGAAAATGTCCGCGATAATCTATTTTCGCCTGTTATGATTGCTCTGATATCCAAAAAGTATAACATCCACTATACATATTTAGGAACAGGATGTATTTTTACATACGATAGTGAACACCCCTTTGCAGAAGAATTAAACGGATTTAGAACTGATTCAAAACCCAATTTTTTTGGTTCTTCGTATTCGATAGTAAAAGGATATACGGATATGTTGATGAAGGTGTTTGACAATGTACTAAACGTGCGGATACGCATGCCGATAACGGATGAGATACATCCGCGTAATTTTATAACCAAGATTACGCGATATCAAAAAATATGTTCAATACACAATTCAATGTCGGTACTGCCGGAGTTGTTGCCGTTCATGATTGACATGTGTGAAAAAGGGACAACAGGAACTATGAATCTAACAAATCCTGGACTAATAAGCCACAATGAAATTTTAGAAATGTATAGAGAAATCGTAGATGCGAACTTCGAGTGGGATAATTTTGATGTGGAAGAACAACGTAAAATATTAGAAAGTGAACGTTCTAATAATTTCTTAGACACTTCTAGACTGGAGTCTTTGTATAAGGTGAAACATATCAAAGATGCAGTGAGGGACGTGTTGTATTACATGAAGGAGAAGGAGAAGGAGAATGAGGAAGAGAATGATGGAGATAAAGGAACCGAGGTTTAAAAACAAGTAGAAAATAGTCGAAGAATGACCTCCATAATACCGACACACAACCCGTTTAATATAAATAGTGTAACACTTAAATATAAAGTTCCAATAGATGGATCGGCAATAGGATTACTAACAGATGTCATACATGCCATATTTGCACGCAAGTAACTAAATATTAAAATAATCTGAAAAATAATTAAAACACTCGAATATCCGGAAAATTTATAATATTCTGGATCTACTTTTCTTTCATTTATCATAGTTGAATACGCCAATGATTGACGTATAATTACAAAAAATATAATCAAAAGTGCAATAATTTGAAAAAATGATGGATATAAATTAAAACATTTACCATTTGTCTTAAAAAAATAAGATATTACTGCAATTAAAAGTGAGAACAATGAAATAAATGATATTATATAGCCAATTGCGGTGGCAAAACCCGGACCTTGTTCATTACCAATTTTTAGTGAACTAAATGCTATTTTTATAAATACACCTACAAATGCTAAAAGAAGTGAAATATTAAAAATATAATATATACTTTTAAACCTCACGTCAATATTATCTAGACCTGTTAAAGAATTCATATTATATTATATTTATTATTTTACTATTTTGTATTATAATTCAATAAAGTAAATACTATAGAATATATAGTTATTTTTTATTATTTTAATTTAATATTTTATAATATAAAGTATTATAAAATAAATTATATTATAAGTAAATTATAAGTAACTATATAAATCAAATCAAGTCAAATGAGTGGCGCGCTGAACAGAAACGTGTATACAGAACATCCACTAATTGAAAGACAACAGACTTTTGTTCTAGAAAGAAAACTTGTTACTATACATTCAGAAGATAGAGATGTATGTGCATGGCCAAATTCATCTCTTTTTGAAATAACGTTGCCGCAACAAGTAACAAATGTTCAATCTATTCGTCTTATCGAATCAAATTTTCCTTCTGTAAATAATGTATTTTCAAACATAAATCAAAATACAAAACTGACATTTTATCTTAATTCTGTAGGGAATGAATATACTATAACTATAGATGAAGGATTTTATTCACCATTTCAACTCGTAAATGAGTTGACAAACAAAATGAATCAAGCAGTTAGTTCAACATATACCGAGTTTGTTGTAATTTATCATGAAGTGAATCAAAAAATATGGTTTGGAAATAAGAGTGAAACATTTACACTTATATTCAATAAAACCGAAAATTATTCAGTATCAAGTAACAACTATGAAAATTGCAAAGTATTACCACCTAATGATTTGTCAACATGCATGAGCACAAAATGGGGACTGCCGTATTATTTAGGATTTAATCGAGAAGAGTATAATAACCCCACATCGACAACTACCAACTTGAATTACGAATATAAAAAGGCAACAGATGCCGATTATACATGGCTTCAAGTTCCAGCATCGGGAACAGGCTACTACATCGTCGCTCCAAATGTAATTAGTATATTTGGAGAAACGGCATTTTATATGGATTTGTTTAAATACAACGATATGGACGAGTTAATGCCTTATCCTCGTAGAACAAACGCGGCTACTGATAATAGCTATGGCGGAAGAGTCAATAGTGCATTTGCAAAGATTCCAATATTAGGTATTCCTGTTTCGCAATATTTTGATTCACGAAATAGTATGTTGCAAAATATGTCGCAATTTTTTCCACCACTTGAACGTCTTTCTAAAATAAAAATTCGTCTTCGTTATCATGANGGGCGACTAGTCAACTTTAGCAACTGCGATTTTAATTTTACACTTGAGTTTGATTTATATCGGGATGAAATGGCGCGAGATTTGAAGTTACGTGTTCCTGCACAATATCAGTTATAGGGCGATACAACGTGATTGGACTATGCGAAATGATATGAATATATACTATGGTTCATATGTTCATATCATTTTTATATTATTATTTTAATTATATTATACCGCTGCTTCTGTGACAGGCGCAGGTGCATTCAATTTATTTTTACGCGTTCGTTGGCGTTTTTTACGCTCGCCGTTAGTATTGTTATTATTTTTTGAAATAGTTCGCTTTGCTTTTGCACGTGACTTACGTTTTTTACCGCCGCCAAAATCAAGATTTTCCAAATTACCACTAGGTGTAGCCTCGCCAGCACCAACGCCAGCACCGGGCATTGGTAAAGGAGACGATGAAGAATCGCTAGCTTCACGTGGAACAAGAGGAGCATCACTTGATGTATTTGTAACAATATTACCAGGTTCATTGAGAACGATGGGAGGAACAACTTTCTTTTTTTCTTCTTCTTGTTTTTTTCTTATGTCTTCTTCTTCTTTTTGTTTTCTTTTTATGTCTTCTTCTTCTTTCTCTTTTTTCTTTTTTTCCTCTTCTGAAGAATTCACTATTTCGTTAGATTTTACAGGAGGTGGTGGTGGTGGAGGTAAATTTTTAAGCTTGATTTTAAGCTCTTTTACACTAACTACCTTGGCATTTAACTCTTCTACTCCCTTGGCAATAGATTCGTATGTATCATTTATTTTATTCATTATTTCTTGTTGTTCGGTATTGTCTTTCATGCCCGAAACTTTATTAATTATATTTTTAAACCAAGACATTTTAATATTATATGTAATATGTTATACTTATATATATATTAAATTATATTAAAATATAAAAATGATAGTATTATGATTTATTGAGAAGATAATATTCTACTAAATTTTAATATTATGTGTAGTTTGAATCCACTGACTCAAAATTTCCAATGAACAAGTTTTATAATCTTCTTTAAATCCCTTAATTTTTAAAAATGATGGATTTTTCATTTCGGCAGTTTTATAAAATATATAGTCACCGAATCTTCCATTTCGAATACTCAAGTCTTTTGTTATGAAACGAACCATCCCCTTAGGAGCAATCATTTCCTGAACATTTGTAGTGGTGTTTGTATTTTCACCCCGTATCGAATCCGCTCCTGCATCTGCACAAACAAGCGATCCTTCAATTATTTTAACTATTTCGTGGTATGTGATAGTCTCCGGATTTTTACTTTTTGGGAATACTCCCGACAACGACTTTTTATGTTCACCCCATACAAAATATAAACCATATTTCCCCTTCTTAATGACTATATCTATACCATCATATACACCTAAATGCATTCCACCAGTTTCAATCGTCCCTTTCTCATTTACGATTTGTTCAAGGGTGTATTCTCCTCTTTTCAGTCGTGCAATATCAATATCCTTTTTCACACTTTTATAAGAAGTCACCTTTTTCCCATTTTCGTCCTGGGTAATACATTTGATCGCTGGTCCTTTACTTGTAATCACATACGTATGGATATCATCAATCGCTACGCTATCTTTTTGAATATTTTTATCCTTTAGTTCACGTATCAAGTCTGTAACTTGGTTCATACTATACGTGCAAATGTCTTTATATGTCATTTCACCTTTTGCAACTTTGTCTAAATCGTCTTCCATACGTTTTGTAAAGTCATACTCAAATAGACCATTAAAATGCGTAACGAGAAAATCGATAACAATTTTTCCAATAGGTTGCAATACTAGTTTATTTTTTTCACCTCCAAATTCGCGTTCTGTTTGCAACTCTTGCAATTCATCCGACAATAATTCAAAATCGACGCATTTCAGTTTTCTACCCTTGACATCTTCTTTCATAACATAACCACGCTTTTGTATTTTATCAATAAGCGATGAGAACGTAGATGGTCTGCCTATTCCGCATTCTTCCAATAGTTTAATAAGACCAGCTTCCGTATAATGCGACTTCAATTCAATCATGGTCGACGTTGCTTTTATTTTATTATANTGGAGAATACTATTCTTTTTAATATTTTGTAAATACTGGTAATGTGGGTTCTCTTTTTCATAGCCCTCCACTATTTTCCATCCGGGAAATTCTACAAGTTCGGTCGTAAAGCGATACTCGTTTTCATTTGTCTCGGTTGTTGATGGTGCAGTAATAGTCGCAGTTAAAGAAGAACANGTCGCATTTGACATACAACTTTCCATCGCATTGNTCCATATCAGTTTATATAATTTTTGTTCACGCGCAGTAAATGANTCCGGGATAGATGAAACTTCGATTTTTGTAGGACGAATTGCTTCGTGTGCTTCNTGCGCTTTTACGGGCGGGAGTGCTGCCGATACCGATGTCTTCTTNGATACTTTTGGTGTTGTCGCTATACCCCCAATAACAAGTCGGTTAATATCCGGATGCACAAATTTTTCATCCCATGTCGAAATAATATGTTTCTTCATTTTATCCACAAACTCGGCACTATATGTCTTGGAGTCCGTCCTCATATAGGTTATATATGAACCCTCGTATAGTTTCTGGCAAATCGACATAGTTTCTGACGGCGAATAATGCATTTCACTACTGGCTTTCTGTTGTAAAAGACTAGTCGTAAAGGGTGTTGGAGGTGTTTTCGACACTTTTTTCGGCGGTAGTAAGTTAAACTGATGCTCATGATTTGCGCTTTGTTCAAGGAATGACTCTGCGACTTGTTTCGCATCAAATTGGCGCGTAAGTGTAAACTGCAGATTCATCTTTGTAAAATAACCTACTATGTTGTATACCATTTTACCTGGGGATGCTTCAATTTCGCGCTGATTATCATATACAAGCCGAAGCGCCGGCGACTGACACCGACCTGCAGATAAACTATTTTGAACACTCGACGCAATATGCTTCCATAACATGGGTGAAATATTATAGCCTACAAGTAAATCAAGAGCTTGGCGCGCAAATTGCGCCTGGACCAAATCCATATTTAATATACCTGGGTTTTGTATTGCTTTGTCAATAGCCTGCTTTGTTATTTCATGAAACACGATACGTGGCGTTGTATCCACAGGAAGTTTAAATGTGTCGCAAACATGCCACCCAATTGCCTCGCCTTCGCGATCGTCATCGGTCGCAATAATAATTCCACCCGTACATGTCGCCATTTCTGCACGAATACGCTGAATCTGTTTTGTTTTTTCATCCATCATAGTAAAACGTAACGCAAAGTCTTTTTTAGTGTCAATAGACGCGAGACCATCAAGGGTGCGAAAGTGGCCAAATGTGGCGATGCATTTATATCCAGGACCAAGGTATGATTCTATTTTTGCACACTTTGCAGGAGACTCAACAAGAACAAGAATTGCACCCGGGAAACCTGATTTTGATTTTTTTATAATGCTCATGTTTGCTAGAGGAGAGATAATAAATTATTACTAATATACGTAAGAGGGTATTATTTATGTTGTTTGTATATTATAAATAATACTCGGAATATAACTTCAATTTATTTTATTGATTATTTGTCGTCTTATTGGCATCAGAAGTTGCAACATGTGTCTGTGTCTTCTTAAACTCAGCCCATGAAATCTTCTTGGGAGGCAATACTGGTGCATGTGCATGTGCCGTTTTTGAATGTTTGTCTCTATTTTTGTCGGAATGGTCTGCCTTTTTAAGCGCACTATCAATATAAATACTTTTTAGTAATTTTCCAACTTCAAATGAACCACTATGCTGATCAAGCTTTCCATCTTCAATCAGTTTAAGAACATGCAACAACTGAAAAAGAATATTCAAATCGATTTCATCCTTTTTCACCTTATTAAAGATGTCTGTGTAGTTGTTAAAAAGAAACGAACACCTGGAAACACATATCGTATCAAATTGTTGGGGGTTACTTTTAGCAAGTCTTTGATACTCCTGTTTCAATTTAAGTAGTGTAATAATATCATCTTTAAGTGGCTGACTATGCTTTAGTTCGCGAATCTGGTTTGTATTATCTGCAACATCGTTCGCGCGAATAAGTTTATCTAGTTGTAAACGTTCTTGGGGGTTCATTTGTATATTATATTTAATATATATTATTTATATTATATTTGCGCATTATTATTATTATTATTATATTGCCACAACTAAAATAAAATCTATGATTAAATATATATAATATATAAAATTAAAAATTAAAAATTAAAAATGGCAAAACGGACTATTCGAAGAAGAATGCGTAAAAATAGAACGATTCGTAAAGTAATGAGAGGATGCAATCGTCGCATACTAAACAAAGATATGAAACCATTACACAAATCAATGGATAAAGCAATGAAAAAATTACATAAGTCTATGCGTCGTCGTGGTCGTTCTCGTGCGAAAGTAGGAGGCGCGATGGCAGGGAAAATAGAAGCAGCACAATATGCAGGGGCGTCGCCTCAGGCAAATGCAAATCTCGTAGGTGGAATTTCAAACCTAGCAGAGGCACAACAAGCAGCAGGTAATTCGCCTCCTCTACCTCCTCCACCTGCAAAACCTTTGTTTATGCAGGGTGGTGCAAGAACAAGACACCATAGAAGAAGGTTAAGGTATAAAAAAAGTATGGCACGAAAAAGTAGACACACATAGTAAATCGTATCTCAAATCATCAAATTTGACTTTTCTATAAGTAAATAAATAAATAAAATATACTATAATAATATATTACCTATATTACGTATATAAAGTAAATTATATAACACCCACAAATAATAACAAATATAGAACAAAATAATATTATTATAGTGTAATATGAAATTATCTGATTTATTATTATCAATATTTATTGTAATAGTATTTATTGGATTATATATTGCAAATATTTTAGCAATAGGTAAGAAAAATGTTCAGGACAACTGGGCATTATATAGATGCAGTCCTATGGTAATGCCAATTGCAAATATGTTTGGACACGATACTATGAAAAATTTTGCATATTGTATACAAAATATGCAAGCCAACTTTATGGGTCCTATGCTTACACCTTCTAACTATTCGAATGCACTAGCTGGTGCAAATTTGGGCGCATTGAACCAAAGTAACAAAAACTCACTGGGTATGTTTGCAAATATGAGAGCTTTAAGTGGTAATAATATTATGGGTATGTTTAATATTTTTGGTAACATTTCTCTTCTTATGGGTCTCATGGTGAATAAGATAAAGGATATGATGAATAAATTAGGAGGTGTATTCTTTACAACATTTTCTTTGATGCAAGGTGCATCATATACTACTCAGTCTACATGGAATGCAGTTCCAGGAAGGTTAGTAAATATGTTTGTGAATGTTAAATAAATATAGTATATAATTTAATACAAATTTATTGATTTATTATATACATTAATATCAGTATTACTATCGATTTCCTGTATATAATATTTTACATAAAACATTATTTAAACTAAAAATAAAACTAAAACTACTATAAGATATGGCAGATTCACAAAAAATAACCGACGAACAACCTGCTACTAATTTTTTTTTTTATGATGAAATTCTTAAAAATGTATTGAATACCCCATTGACTAAGGCAGTAAATAAATTATACGAAAAGACGTCATATTTAGATAGATATGGTGGGTCTCTTGTTTTCGCAGTATTTACTATCATAGGTGTATGTATGTTTTTTACCTATTATTATTTAAAAAATAACTCTGATGTAATTAAAAATAATTGGCAGCAAAATAGATGTAACCCACTTTATATTCCGTTTGCCGGATTAATTATTAACCCTAAAAATATGAGTAAGAGTGAATATGCTACAAATAATTTTTTTCATTGTTTTGGTGTTATATTAAAAGATGTTGTAGAAGCAGCTTTAGCACCAATACAAGCAGCATCATTATTAATGTCTGCTAGTGTTTCCCTTATAGTTGGAACTATGAACAATTTAATGGGTGCTATTTTTCATTTAAGAAATGCATTTAGTGGAGGATTTAATTTAATGGGAAATCGTTCATTAAATGCGTTGACTCTGATTACAAAATTGTCAAAACTTATTCAAAATTCATTTATGCAAGGCCAAGGTATACTTGTAACTATAATGTATATATTTTTTACTGCATACGATATGCTCTCCTCTTTCTTTTTTATTCTTATTATTGCGGCTCTTGTATTTTTAGCAGCATCATTGGCTGCAATGATAGTTGCATGGTTACTATATGTTATATTTTCAGCTATACCAATTATTGGATGGATTTTAGGTCCATTGTTTTTATTTACTGCCATCGGTTTAACTCTGGCATATGTTGTTGTTTTAATCATGGTGATAGTAGTTATTGTTTTTACTATATCAGTAATGAAAAAGTCGTCATAGTAAAACATGAAATAAGTAATATATTTATTTATTTAGGAAATATTATACATATGAATTAAATATGAATTAAATATGAAAATATTATTATACGTTTGTTAATATTTTTATCTAAGTTTTATGTATAAGAAATAAACAAAATAAAATGAAAATGAAAATGAAGAGTTGTTCATTAACTATAGTATGCGTTATAGTTTTAGTCGTTATATTATTTATGATATTTTCAGGATCAAAAAATAACATGTATGGATTAATTGAAGGAATGGAATCAAAAAAAGAAGGTAGTAATGTATTTAAAGAAGCACTTAATACCACAAATCCTATCTCAACATTGGTAGTACCAGGTGGTCCTTTGTTAGCTCTGGGTGGTGGTGATAAAAAAGACAAAGAAGACAAAGAAGACGAAGAAGACAAAGAAGACAAAGAAGACAAAGGAGATACAAAAGAATCTTTTAGAGTTAGACGCCCATATAACTATGCCGACATCAATGAGTCAAAAAGTGATAATTGGAACCTTAGTTCGTGGGTAAAAGATGCACTAAGATATTCCAAGGGTATGGGAAATGAAAATAAACAAGATAGTTATAAATATAATACAGGTCCGCCTATACCTCTACCTGAAGGACAGCTATTTTTCTTCAATAATACAAAATTCGACTCTAAATGTTGCCCTACAACATACACAAGTAGTCAAGGTTGTGCTTGTTTGTCACAGAACCAATACAACCATCTCATGATGCGTGGTGGAAATAATACTCCTCCCAAAAATACAAATACTTCATACTTTAACGAGTTTTGAATAAGTATTAAATATTTATTTATAAAAAATAAATGATAAAAAATAGTATATTTTATCATTTGTTATCTATTAAGCACTACTTATTATACACTACTAAATTTGCAGCCATTACAAATACATATTAATCGCACTCTTGCTCATTCCGCTGTCGTCTTTCTTGATGAGATTGTTTACCACATCTGTCGTAACATGAAATGGGAATTCGACCACCAATGTGTTCTCTTTTTCGAATAGCGTCGTCCCTGGTTTGACAAGACGATACAAATTTAGTTTCTTATAGATAATCTCAATGCATCGCTTCAGATTCCTTACACCAGATTCCTTGTCCGTATAATTTTCAATAATATAGTTCAGCGTGGTGTCAGGTATAATAATATCGCCTTCTTTGAAGTTCACCTCATAGCGAATCTTCGGAATCAAATACTGGTTTGCAATAACTATTTTCTCCTTGACCAAGTAACTCGACGTTTTGATCTTATACATTCTGTCCATCAAAATCGGGTTCACCTTTAGTGGGTCATTGTAGCTAAATATGAACAAACACTTACTCAAATCGAAATCAATCTCGGCGAAATACTTGTCGTGGAATTGCGAATTCTGCGACGTATCTGTCAAGTGCGTCAAGATTCCAATAATCTCTTCACCTTTTGGCGTCTCGCTAATTTTGTCCAGCTCGTCAAAGTAAATCACTGGATTCATCGACTTGGAGCGTATCAGAATATCCACGATTTTGCCCCATGTGCTGCCCTCATATGTGTATGAATGTCCCTCCAAATAACTACTATCTGTCGCACCACCGAGGGGAATGAATGCAAACTCGCGGTTCAAAATCTTGCTAATTCCTTCTTTCACAAGACTCGTGTTGTGCGTTATCGTAAAATCGCCGAGCAAATACTTGTGATTTTTGTCCAACTCAAATCCATAGTATTTCCCCCATCCGCGAGGCTCTATCGTAATACCCATAACCATGCTATCCTTGTTAATCACGCGCTCGTTTTTGGCCATTTTTCGCGGGCATTTTACAGGAATGGAAGACAAGTTATCGCCTGACAAATGCATTCTATAATATGTTCCCGTCTTTTTTTCGCCCTTATACATACAAGATTTTTCACACTGGCTCATATTCGCCGAGAATCCAAGAGACCTAGCCACAAATAATATATCATCCGCTAAAACTTTATTCTTTTGAATAATATCATATCCTTTTGAGTTATCGCAATAAGAACCATCAGTATCAATAATTCCGGCAAGAAGTTCCAGACGTGTTTGCCTATCATTTATTTTATAAACGTCTGGAATGTGTTTATTGTTGATGAGTTTGAAATCCTTTAATACTTGGAGGAATTTATTCTTGTTATTTCTGGTATCATGTTCGTGCATATCATATGAAATACCATAAGTATATTCAGACCTGTGCACCAAGTTCAAATTATATTTTTTAAGTTCCATTTTCAAATAGTGTAGAATGGCAGCATCCTGGTTAGTAATTTCCGATTTGGATGAAGTTCCATCCCCTAACCAAGCGCCAATAATATAGGGGTCAAATGGCACATTCTTGCTCGAAAACTCGACACCTCTCTTATATCCCTTCAAATTTACACGAATATACTTGGGTAATGTTAGCAATGTTTTCACAGGGATTTCAACATAGTCATGCTCGAGTTTCATATCATGTAAGTATCTTTCCGCTTCTGTTTGATCGCTGAATCGTTTGCTGTGTTGCTTGTAATCATTTTTGTCAAAGTAACACACTTTGTATCTAGTTTCTCCTGATTTTGTCTTTACGTTTTTTATAAAATTCATTCCCGATTGTTTCAAACACATAATGTGCTCTGAATTTACACCATACTTTTCTCCATTTGAATGGACTATATCGTATAGGTCATCTTCGCCTCTGCCCAGTGATAAAACATTTCTGCACTTTGAATCATCTCCCATGACTTTATCGCCCACAACTATGTCTTGCACCATTTTAATCGAACCATCATGCATTAAGATAGGAGTGTCAAATGTATGACACTTGCCTGTGCCCATGGGACCATTAATTGCAATCGCAGTGCCCATTGCTGACGGGTTCGAAATCCATTGCCCAAGCATTTGCATGATTTGCATTTTTGCGTCGTTTAGGCCATATACTGCGCCATCCAGTTTCGACTTTGCATCTTCCATGAATTCATGGCATTTCTCAATTCCATCGGAAATCGTAAGCGGCAAATTCGAAATTCTGCCAAATGGAATCTGCATAAAGGTGTCGACCCAGTTCTTGATTTTATAATATTCACCCGCCCCAGGCTCCATGCGACGCAGATTTGTGATCTTTTTCAGGGCAATTGCTTTAAATTCTTGTGGAATATTTGACTGCAGGAGTGCAAGGCGGTATGGTTTGTCCGTAATCGTCAACTTGTTTAGGCACTGCAACTCGCTCAAAACGGCGGTTTGCTCATCCATCGACAGGTGTTGCTTAAAATATTTGAGGTCATTTGTTGAGTTCTTCTGGCGAAGCAGTTTCTTGAAATTCTTCACGTGTGTTTTTTTATGACTACGCAACTTTTGCTCTTCGCGCTCCTTGTATTCCTTCTCTTTGCGAATCATACTTTGCAATGTTTCTCGCGCAATGCTATCGTGTTTGTTTATCTTCAAAATATCCTCCATTTGTTGCTTGATTCGCAGTATAGTCTCGAGAGATTCGCCACTACTGCTACCGATGTCATCTTTCTTCTTATTTTTTTCTATGCGTCTACTTTTATCTTTGTTTTTATTCTTGTGCTTTGGGTCATATACTTCGATTTCTTCACTTGTTTCGCTCGGTTCGTAATCCAAATCTGAATCGCAATCATTATCAGATTCACTTTCATCATCGCTGTCGTAGTCCTCATCGTCATCATCATATTCTGAATCATATTCTGAATCATCGTCATCGTCATCGTCATCGTCATCGTAATCTTCATCATTTTCAGAATCCGAATTGGAACGCCGCCTCTTGTCATCCACCAAGTTAATTACGATATTAAACTTGCCATTTTTCAACTGGTCTTTTGCAAATTCATTGAAGCCCGATGATTCATTCTCACTTTCATCCGAACATGTCGTGCTTGTAGATGTGGATGACTCAGACCCGGACTCATCTGTGCGCCACGTTTGGTTATCTGAACCATCTTCTTCATCACTCGTCGATGGAAGAGGAGGTTCGGGATTATTTGATCCACGTTTTTTAGACTTACTTCTGGTATAGTATTTATTTTTGTCGACTTTAGTGTCCTTGGTGTTCTTGCTGACTTTGTCGCCCTTTTTATCAGTGGTCTTGCCATTCGTATTTTTTTCAGATGAACTAGTGCTCTTGCCTTTTTTATTTTCGGTATTTTTAGATAGTTTAGAGTCGCATTTGTCAAGATGTTTGTTGCGTGTTTCAAGATTCAAATCTTTACAAATTGACTCTACTGCACGTTCTTTACTATTTTCAATACTATTAACTCTTTTAGATGTATATTTTGACGGAAACATATCAGCAAGCATTTTTCTATATTCTTGCATATCAAATTCTTCATGTTCCTCGTCGTTTGGTACACTAGTATTATTTTTTTTCCTAGATTTTGATTTGCATCTTTTCTTATTATCGTGGACACTCGATTCCGAGTCGCTTTTGTCATCATGGTCGCTATTTTCTCCATCTGAGTCATTTGTTTTTTTATATTTGCGTTCATCATTTTTCTTTTTAGACGTCTTTGATTTATCAATGATACTCATACTTACATTGGGAGAACTTGAAGATGAAGATGAAGGCATAGATGTGTTGAATAGTTGCGCGTTGTAGCGTGATGTGGTGTATTGAATGTAATATAGTATATAATTATGTTTTTATATCCTTCAATTTAAAAGTATAAAAATAGGAAAATAAAATATAATAATAAATAATTCAACCTTCAAATAAAGTTATGTATTTTGGTGATATTATCTCGAATATTATGATATAACATATAAAAATAGTTGAACTATGATTGAATTATAGTTCAACTATTTTTACTTTATTAACTCGTTAATTTTTATTTTATTAATTCGTTCAAATAACGAATTATCTATTTATCTATTTATCTATTTATCTATTTATTAATATATTTTCTAATTAAGAAAATTGATAAACTATCTAAATATTATTCTATTAATATAAGAAGGAAAGAATGTTCTCACAAAGAGGTCAATCAAAAGTAGCAGTTCAAAATGTTTCACCAATCATTGGAATACAATTCAGCATCATGTCGCCCGATGAAATAAGAAAGTCGTCGGTTGCGCATATTACCGACAGAAATACATATGACAATAATAGACCGGTCGTCGGTGGACCATTTGATGCACGCATGGGTGTTCTCGAACCCGGTCTTATTTGTCCAACGGATGGTTTAGACTATATGCAGACGCCGGGATATTTTGGGCATATTGAGTTGGCGCGTCCTGTATTCTATATTCAGTATTTGACTACTATTCGAAAAATATTGAGTTGTGTTTGCATTAAGTGTAGCAAACTTCTCATTGACAAGGAGGCAAATCGTAGATTTATGGATATGAAATCTGATAAAAGATGGGGTAGTGTATTTCAATATTGCAGCAAGATTAAGCGATGTGGTGACGACACACATGATGGATGTGGATGCTTGCAACCCAAAAGAATCAAGAAACAAGACATCGCGACTATTATTGCGGAATGGGAAAGCAATGAGACGGAAGATACGGGTGGCGCTGAAGCCGGGGCTGGCGCAGGGGGTGGCGGCGCTGGTGCAAAGAAAAGTATTACGATGCATTTGACACCCGAAGTTGTTTTGAAAATATTTCGGCGTATTTCAGATGAAGATGTGTCATTCATGGGATTCAGTCCGCAATTTTCGCGTCCAGATTGGATGATTTGTCAGGTGTTGGCAGTTCCACCACCTGCAGTTCGTCCCTCAATTAAAATGGATGGTCAACAACGAAGCGAGGACGATATCAGTCACATTTTAGTAAATATTATTAAACATAATAAAACACTTCAAGAAAAAATAAATGAAAAAGCCGCGCAAAAAGTCATCGATGGGTGGCATGATGTTTTGCAGTATTATATTGCCACGCAAATCAATAATAATATTCCAGGTGTCGGTCAGGTCGCGCAACGTTCCGGGCGTCCGCTGAAATCGATTATGGACAGACTGAATGGAAAGGGTGGGCGTGTAAGAGGTAATTTGATGGGAAAACGTGTTGACTTTTCAGCGCGTTCTGTTATTACACCCGATCCGAATTTGTCGATTCGCGAACTCGGTATTCCGTTGAAGATTGCGAAGAATATTACGAAACCAGTTTCGGTAAATGATATGAACAAGAACTTCCTGCTGAAACTGGTGCGGAATGGACCTGATGAATATCCTGGTGCTAAAATATTGGAAAAGCGAAACGGCGAGAATATTTCACTGCGGTATGCCGACCGCGAGAATATCCGGATTGAGAATGGCGATGTTGTTCATCGGCACATTATGGATGGCGATGGTGTCTTGTTTAATCGTCAGCCTACACTGCATAGAATGAGTATGATGTGTCATATTGCCAGGATTATGTATCAGGGTGACACGTTTCGAATGAATGTCGGTGATACCAAACCTTATAATGCGGATTTCGATAAAATCTCTGTCGAAAACAGGAGGCGTTAAAAGCGTGTTACCTCCTAGTCGGGTGGGTCAACTAATATACGACCTATACGGCAAAACACCTTGATGCGGGAAACCCCTTAGAGTCTTTGACTACCACCCCATAGTGGAAACATAATGGGGGAACTCGGTTAATAGCCGAACCCAATGGTAATAATGTCAAAGAATTGGGCAATCCGCAGTGTTACTCTCTAAAGTCGTTTGGTAGACTATGGGAGGCATTCAGAGACTGAACGGGTGTTGGTGAGTTATGACGGATTAGCCATCCTGAACTTGCTTAAGATACAGTCCGCCCCTCTTGGAAACATGGGGGATTCATCGGGAGATGAAATGAATTTACACATGCCACAAGATGAGGAATCCGAGGCAGAATTGAAGAATTTGGCAGCAGTTCCATTCCAGATTATTAGTCCCGCAAACAATCAATCGATTATTGGTATCTTTCAGGATTCGCTGCTTGGGTCGTATCAGTTTACACGCGTCGGAGTGAAATTTGACAACCGCGCGGCAATGAATTTGCTCATGGCTCTGCAAACGATTGATGAGAGCCTGTTTACAAATACTGCGGATGGTGTAATTTCCAACTTTGAAATTCTTTCGCAGATCATGCCACCGATTACACTGAAATACAAGACGAAGCAGTTTAAGGACGGAGACGACTACAACACGTCAAACAATGTGCTCGAAATACGTGATGGGAAATATATGCGTGGACAACTGGACAAAGCAGTGCTTGGTTCGGGAACAAATGGTTTGATTCACCGAACATGCAATGATTTCAACAACATGACATCCGCAAAATTTATTGACGATTTGCAGAATATTATTACGGACTATATGAAAGTCGCTGCATATAGTGTTGGAATTAGCGACTTGATTGCGAATGTCGAAACAAACAACAAAATTGCTGACGTCATTACATCGAAGAAAACGGATGTGAAGAGTTTGATTGACCAGCTGCATATTGGTGTATTTGATAACAAGACGGGCAAGACGAATGATATCGAATTTGAGAATCAGGTGTCGAATATTTTGAATAAGGCGATTAATGATGCTGGTAAAATTGGTCTTGAATCTTTGAGCAAGGATAATCGATTTGTTACGATGGTTACTGCTGGTTCTAAAGGTTCTGAGATTAATATTTCACAGATGACGTCGTGCTTGGGACAACAGGCGATTGATGGCAAACGTATTCCATATGGATTTGATAGCAGGACGCTGCCACATTTTACAAAATACGATGACTCACCAGATGCGCGTGGATTTGTAGAAAGCTCGTTTATTAGTGGGTTGCGTCCGGAGGAGTTGTTCTTTCACGCTATGGCTGGTCGTATTGGTCTCATTGATACCGCGGTCAAAACGTCCACTACAGGGTATATCCAGCGCCGTTTAATCAAAGGTTTGGAGGATTTGAAAATCGGGTATGATATGACAGTGAGAAACAACAAAGAAAGAATCGTTCAATTTTCATACGGCGATGACGGATTTGACACGATAAAAGTTGAAAATCAAGTGATTCCGATAGTTGCCATGTCGCTTGAGGAAATATATGCGCATTACTATGTTTCGACACAAGAAGGTAAAGATGGTGTGCTTATGTCGGTGTTTACAAAAACCGCAGTTACGCGTATGAAGAAACATGTGAAAGATTTGGAAATGAAGACAAAATACTATACAGATATGATGATTCGATATCGCGATGACATAGTGAAAAACGTATTCAAAATGCGCGACAACAAGGGTGTGCACATGCCTATTTGTTTTATACATATTATCAATAACGTGCAAGGAATGCAAAACATTACGAAGAACTCCATGGTGGATATTACACCCATCGATGTATATGATATGATCGAAGACAAGTATAAAGAATTGGAAAGCCTGCATTATGTGCAACCAACAGAATTATTCAAGGCGATGTATTACTACTACTTGTCACCTAAAGAATTGTTGGTAGTGAAACGTTTTAATAAGAAGGCACTTACTATATTATTAGACACAATAGTCCTCATGTATAAACGTGCAATCGTTGCACCTGGTGAGATGGTTGGTATGATTGCAGCACAAAGTATTGGAGAACCTACTACCCAGTTGACGCTGAATACATTTCATAGTGCAGGTGTTGCATCCAAATCAAATGTTACTCGCGGTGTGCCACGTATTGAGGAAATTCTGTCATTGTCTGAGAATACGAAGAATCCGTCGCTGACAATTTACATGAAGAAAGATGAAGAAACTGATAAAGATATAGTTCGCGATAAAATTCCAAGTGTTGAGATTACGATTTTGGGTGAAATCGTTGAAATGGTTGAGATTTGTTTTGACCCGGATGATATGAACACGTTGATTGCTCAAGACAAGGAAGTAATGACGCAGTATTTTGAGTTTGAAAAGATGGTGGATGAATGCATGACGTCAGTGCCTGCAGGAGGTGAGGGTGGTGAGAGCGGCGAGGGTGGTGAACTTGTCGAAGAGTTGGTTGCCAATGCATCCACTAAACCATCGAGTGCGTCTCTTTCTAAAGCAAGTGTTCTGGCTGGTGCTTCCGGTGCTGCTGCTACAGAAGCACAACAACAACAACAACAACAACAACAACAAGCGCCGAATGAAAAATCAAAATGGATTATTCGCATGACGATGAATAAGGAAGAAATGCTCGACAGAAAAATCACAATGGATGATGTTCACTTTGCACTCAAGAATATGTATGGTAGTGAAGTAACGTGTATGTATGCTGACTACAATGCAGACAATTTGGTTTTCCGTATTCGTTTGAATAACATTATTACAAACTCCAAGAAAAAAAATAACAACCCGCTTTCACTGGACCAGTCTGATCAGATCTATATCCTCAAGAACTTTCAAGACAATATGTTGAATAATATAGTATTACGCGGTGTCAAGGGGTTGTCAAATGTATTGCTGCGAAAGATTACAGATTCGGTTGTAAAAGTGGATGGTGCATATACAAAGAAGGAGACGTGGGTGCTCGATACAACAGGAACAAATCTGCTTGCTGCATTGGCACTTGACTATATTGATGTAACAAGAACGATTAGTAATGATATTCAGGAGATTTATAATGTATTGGGAATTGAAGCAGCACGCGTAGCTATATTTACTGAGCTTTCAGAGGTGTTGGAGTTTGACAACACATATATTAACTACCACCACTTGATTATGTTGGCGGATAGAATGACTGCAAGTGCAAATATGGTGTCAATCTTTCGACACGGAATAAACAACGACGACATTGGCCCTATTGCGAAAGCATCATTTGAGGAAACACCGGAGATGTTTTTGAAAGCAGCGAGGCATGCTGAATTGGATGAAATGCGCGGTGTATCTGCGAATGTAATGTGTGGACAGGAGGGATACTTTGGCACCAGTAGTTTTCAGGTCTTGCTGGATATGAATAAGATGATGAAGTTTAGTGGCGAGTCTAAATACCATGTTATGGATGCAAACGATGAGATTGATGCAGCGTTTGAAATGGAGAATCCTGACGATGTTTGTTCGATTCATAACCTGTCAATGAATGCAACTATTTCAAATGTAAAGAAAGAGAATTTGGGCAATGTAATGATGAGCTATGATGTTGGGTTTTAGATAGATACGCTCATATATAATTATAATCAATTATAAAACTATAATTATATTTCATTTTTATTTTCATGAATTCTATGTGGTTTATTTTATTTTTCTTCTCCTTCCGGGTTTTGTTCAGAGAGAGGTTGATCTGCTTCTGGTGCTGCCGCTGCTGCCGCTGCTGCCACGCTTGCACCCATTGTGATTGGTTTTAATTTTTTAGAACCAGTTTTTGCTTGAAAAGTTGGCAATAATAGGGGTGCTGGTGCCGATGCGGACACAGGTTGCAAAGGAGTATCTTCTTCAGTTGGATTTAAGTTAAGCTTAAGAGTTGCAACACCTTTTTGTCTTGGTTTTTTAGCAGATGTTTTGGGTTTTTCTGCTGGTGCTACTGGTGCTACTGGTGCTTCTGCAATAACTTCTGCACTAACTTCTGTAGGTTCTTTAAAAATAGATAATGGTGCAACAGATAATGCTTTGGGTTTGGGTGTAGCTTTTTTACTTGCAGTTGGTTTTGGTGCAACTTCAGCTTTAAGTGGTGTTATTTTTTTGGTATTTTCTTTTTCCATTCTTATCGAAGATGGTGGCATAACATGTTTCTTAGACTTTCCTATGGGTGGTTGCTCTTCTACAGGGAATATTTGAGGATTTTCACCCTGGCTTTCACCTAGACCTTGACCTACTACATCAAACTCTGGTGGAGGTGTTTGTGATTCTGCAGAAAAAACAGACATTGTGTGTTCTCTTTCTTTTAATAGCTTATATAAATTAAAGTTTCTAACAAAGGATACTATATATTCTTTACTATCTGTAAGTTCATCTTTTTTCAATTCTCGTTCAAATACACTATCTAGGTCATCCATACTAATCCCTGTTCCTCTTCCGCTTGATATATCTGATGATGACACATAGTGTTTTGACATTTCTTCAATTATTTTATCCTGAACTTGTGGGCGTATTGCAGATAAAGGCAATAAATATTTATCGTCTTTGCTTATGATACTATATGTTGGAATTTCAACACCTTCATTTTTAATTCTTGGGACAACGATGAAATAATATTCTTGCATATATTTTTTGGACACCCTTGATGCAGGTGCACCCATACCCATATCCATACCCATACCCGAAAGTCCTTCCTCTTCCTCTTCATTTTCTTGTTCTTTTTCTGACTCTGACTCTGACTCTGAACTCGAGTCACGACGACGTTCAGCATCCGCTTCTTGTAACTCCATAACACTCGATGTATCATAAAAGTAAGTCGACAAAGTGCTAAACGATAGTTGGGTTTCAATTAGTGTCATATTTGGATAGTATAATAAAATAATAGGCAGTTTATAGTAGTTTGCAACTATCCATATATCCAAACGCGTCAACCAGTATGACTCCAAAAATGGTATTGTTTCAATAAAGTCTTCATCTTCGCCTGTTTTAATTTTCTCTTTATATTCCTCGCATATCTCTTTCATACCATAGTACTTAAAAATATCCGCAACATTATTTTTCATATTTACTTCGTTGTTTGAATTTTCAATGCATTCAATATAGAATTGCAAAATGATAAGCTTAAGTCGATTCGTCGTTATATTTTCTAATTTTTTATTACCAGTTCGTATTGCCTCGGTTTTCAAAATGAATAGCAATATTTCAAANGTGCATATNGGTGCNGATGGCGCAAATTTCAACATTTTTATATTTTGCAAAGGTGGGTCAAAGTATTTTTTATATTCTGTTGTAAGTGGTTTTATTTCTGTTTCACATATTTGTCGCTCTTCTTGGTGGCTATCATATATGCTTTCATAGAGTTCTGTTAGAATCGGGTCTGCGGTATCGTATGTATTGAAGTTTGCATATTTATTTTCAATCATGGGTTTCAAATTGTTAAAATATCCGCTAATAAGCATAGTTTGCGATAAGATAATTTCGTCTTGTCTAAGGTTATATCCAACATTCATAAATGGGAATATTTTCCTGTCGAACATAAAGACGCGAATACGATTGTATCGAATTAATTCATCAGCAAGTCGCGCAATATACATCACTTCGTTGTTGTGCATCGGGTTCAACAAATTTCGTTTTGGAATCACCATTTTACATCGTCCCTCATCATCTGTTTCTTTTACGCAGTATTTTGTTTCGCTACATTTGTCAGGGTTTTTATTTAAACTCGTCAAACAACTTGTTGTTACTTCGCCTATACTTTCCAAAACTGCGTCTGTGTAGTGCATGCTGTCAAATGTTACGTATTTTGAGATAAGACGTTTTATTTCAGTTTGTAGATTTGCTAGCTTTAATTTATATGGCATTTCGGAATCTGTCTGTTTTATAAGGGCTAGTAAACTTTCTTTTATTTCATTGTTTTCGTATTTGTTAATAATTATTCTTACTACATTTCGAAAGACGTTATAAAAATTATTTTCTAGATAAATATACTTGACATACTTTTCACGTTGTGGATCAACTTTTAAGTGTGTGTTGATTTCGGAGTCGGCAATATTATAGTCACTTGCATTTAATACGGGAATATCAAATATGCCCTCGGTTTGAACGCTTTCTTCGTCGGTTATTTTCACAGATATAAACTGGTCTGTTTCTGTTATAACTCCGGCGATTTTCCCATCATCAATTACTTTGAATCGTGGTCTGCATGGGATTTTTATTTTATCGTATACGTGATTAAGAAAAATAATCGTTTCATCATATGATTTCCATAGTGATTCATCGTCAATATAGTTGATTTGTTGAATGGA
>JGI25922J50271_10000073_pt1 | contig 27379 bp, 19 predicted proteins | sample LauGreSu1BDMLBDD_2_FD_50271 | JGI IMG/M metagenome (IMG submission 50271) | reverse complement strand
GAAGATAATTCAAAACGAGGTCAGTCAATTGCGAACGACGACTTGAACGAAAATCCATATTGTCAAGTGATTTCAATGAAACATTAATGCCAATCCCCGGTGCTGAATAAGATGCATTCACATATAAAGCTCTTCCGGGATTGAATGTATTTACATTTGTTGTTTTTGGATCATTGATTTTATACGCATACTCAGCATCGAGTGCAAAACCATCTGCTTGGAATGTCATGCGTGTATTATATGCTAGCACATTCTCGGGAAGATTCAAGGTTGGGTCTGTATCCTGTTCATATTTACTAACCACACCTCCACCGAATCTGAGTCTCCATCCTTCCGGAAGAATTGAAATATTGTCGCCAAAATTCTTAAGAAAATCCTCAACCAGCAATTCTCCGTCAATTCCTCGAACGATGCCAGGACCAACATTGAAGAATGAGCGTTGTTTTCCAAATACACCTGTTATTTGTAGCCCCTTCAACATTGTTAATTTCGCACGAACGCCATCAAGTGCATTATCTAATCCTAATCCTCTTTCTTCATATGTTCGGAGAATCATTCCATTCCCGAATTGCTCATAGAAATTACCAATAGTCACATCAAAATCATCGTTCGTATATCGAGCATATCGATATCCAATTCCGGCATTTCCTTCCTTTCCTCCCCAATTTGGTGAGAAGCCAAGAATTTCTTTCAAATACGATTCATATCGGACACCGGCACTAAAATTACCTTTTGTGTAATTAAGATTTAGGAATGCATTGGATCGGACTTTTTCGGGTACATTTTGAGCACCAATAAGTGAATCCGGTGAATATGATTGAACATCAATTTGAAAATTTCCTCCGATGGTGCCATCACTTTGATTTTGCGCCAAGAGAGGAAGTGAAAAACAACAAATGCATGTTAAAAGTAAAAGTGTTTTCATATGACCTTGAAAAAATAAATCCAATACAATAAGCCCATCGTATATTCGATGGGCTTATTGATTTTCAATTAATGTCCGGTTACTTCCTGTCCGGCAGCAACTTGCTTTAATACTTCATACAATTTCTCTTCATCGCCGGGAGCATAAGAATTATGTTGCCATACAACTTTGCCATTGCCATCTATCAAAAATGAATGAGGCACATTGTTAACATTCATTGCTCTTTTGAGATCACCGTTTTCATCAAGGTATACTTCATACTCCCAGCGTTTTCCATTAACAAAAGGAGCAACCTTTGCAGAATTACGGACATCATCCACAGAAACAGCTACNATTTTCACNCCTGTTGCTTCTTTCCAATCATCATAAAGTGAACTAAGATTGCTTAATTCTTGAATGCATGGTTTGCACCATGTGGCCCAAAAGTTAAGAAGGATCGGTTTTCCATCATTTGTAATGGTGGCNGAATTGACCTTTTCACCTTTGATATTCTTGATCGAAGCTGATGGAATCACCTGCTTTACATTGTCTTGAGCATGTGATTCTAAAATACTGCAAAGCGAAAGAAACATGAATGAAATAGACAAGAACATGGTTCTCATAAATGCTCCGAAGGAGAATGGTGAGTAAGTACTTTTGCATTTGGCGTGAATTATCCGAAATGCCACATACAAAATAAAAAAAACTTGCTGTTAAGCCAAGTTTTCGGTAGTTTTTCCCCATAATGTGCCACAATTACACATAGTAAACATGAAAAATTATAGATCCTTTCTCAGCTTATTTTTTGCGATTTTCCTTGGCAGTCTGTCTCCTGTATTTTCGCAAAGTTTAGAATTCACAAAAACTCCAAATGGTCCGGTCAATTTTGATTTGGAAGTTGATGTTGCAAAAATCAATCTCCATGTGAAAAATGTAAGCTCAACTCCAGTGAAAGTTTGGGTTACAATGGATACATCAAAGATATCCCCATCTCATAGAGCGTATTTTTGCTGGGAGCAATGTTATTCTTTCGGTGTGGTGGATGCCAGAGATATTGCAGGTGGCAAGCCGATTACTTTGAAACCAGGCCAAGACACCAATGCATTCACAGCCTATGTGGATCATTATGCTGTATTCAATGAACCCAAAGAAGGGATTTCAACACTGGATTTTGCCTTCTTCAATGAAGAAGATCCTTCTGACAGAATTTCCATTTCTCTTACATTCAATGTAGGTAATGTAAGTTCCATTTATGAGATCAAAACATCCAAGAAAGAACCTGTTTTCTGGAATTCGACAACTCAGTCACTATTTATTGACCCTATTTTCAATGATTCAGACATTGTACTCACATCCGTAAATGGTTCACAAATAACATATAACCAGAGTATTCCAATTGATTTTTCAAGTGGAGTTTATGGTTATGTCATCACTGAAAAAACAGGTGTCAAGCATAGAGGGATAATTTCAATCATTCGATGATTGGTGAATTTTCGCCAGTGAATTGTAGAATATTCTACATCTTTTCATATATTCGCAAAGCATCACAGCAGCACCGAAGTCACGCTTCGGGTGATGACATGTTTAATATTATCTAGCGGAATATCGTGTCAGTTCAGGCATATACAATAGCTGTGCTTGAGATGGATCCTGCATTGTCGTCAATGATTCATGAAACATTGGAAGACAAATATNCCGGGATTACATCTTATGATTCTGTGGAAGTTGCCATGGAATCATTTCNTGAATCTGAACCTGATGTATTATTGCTTGATATTTTCTTGGGGCCGGTCAATGGACTGGAAATTGTCAATGCAATCCGTTCTGCNGGGATGTCCTTCCCTATCATTCTAATCACCGGTTTCAATGATATCAAACTTGCCGTTCGCGCCATGCGGATTGGAGCAGATGATTTCATCATCAAGCCTTTTGATAAAGATCAATTAGAAGTCACAGTCGATAGAGCTCTCATAAACTATGCTCTGCGAAAGAAAGTCAAGGAGCTCGAAGCAAATCTCTTCATGGATGATTCTGCTGAGATTTTGGGCACATCTCCTGCAATCAGAAAAGCAGTACAAATAGCGCAAATAGTTGCAAAAGCAGAAGATACGACAGCATTAATTCTGGGCGAATCAGGTACCGGCAAGGAATTGATGGCTCGTTTCATCCACATGAGCAGTGGAAGATCCAGACAGCCATTCATTACGATCAACTGTGGAGCGATTCCGAGAGAATTGGCTGAAAATGAATTCTTTGGGTATGAAAAAGGTGCTTTCACTGGTGCTACGGAAAAAGTAAAACCGGGGAGATTTGAACAAGCTGATAAAGGCACAATCCTTTTGGATGAAGTCGGAGAGCTGAGTCTTGAGATGCAAGTAAAACTCCTTCGCGTCCTTCAAGAAAGAACTTTTTACAGACTCGGTGGCACAAAAGAAGTTGAAGTAGATGTTCGTGTCATTGCAGCTACCAATCGTGATCTTGAGCAATTGGTTGAAGAAGGGAAATTTCGTGAGGACTTATATTACCGTCTCAATGTGGCAATGATCACCCTGCCTCCGCTTCGCGAAAGACAGGAGGACATTCTTCCTCTTGCCAGCGTATTTGTGACAGAGTTCAATAAGAAATTTGCCAAAACGGTTTCGGGTTTTTCACCTGAAGCTGCAGATATACTTCAGCATCATCCATGGAAAGGTAATATTCGAGAATTACGGAATGTAATAGAGAGAATTATTCTTCTTGAATCAGAAGAAACGATTTCAAAAGATTCATTGTCTTTTCTGCGCAATACCTCACAATCGCAAAAACAGAAAGAATTACAGGATGGACAACATCTTCTCCAAATTCATCCTGATGGTGTTGAGATGAATAATGTTGTGAAGGATCTCATCCTTAAAACATTGAACATAACAGGTGGTAATCAAATCAGGGCGGCAAAAATTCTGGGGGTATCTAGGGCTAAATTGCGCTATCGCATTGACCAACTTGGCATCAATACAAAGAATCTTGACTAAGAGATTCGATTCCTTTGTTGCTTCATTCAGCACTTAGTATATTTCGGTTGCTTGTTTTCATCCATTGAGGAATATCTTGATGTCACGCATCATATATATCAGTCTGTTCTTGGTGGGAATGTTTTTTCAATGGTGTTCCCTTTCTGCTCAACCTTCCATTTCTGCAGTGATTCCTGACATTTGTTCTCCTGGAATGAATATCGCAATGGAGATTCTTGCCCCTGCCTCTGAAAAAGGTGCATTTGGAACTGATGGTATCTATCTCAACAATAGATCTGATATCATTCGCGTGCAAACCCTCATTCCAGCCGACTCAAATAAAATAGTNTTCTCACCTTTNATCATAAGTTGGGAAGGAAGAGTCATTAGCATTCAAGCTTTTGTACCACCGATCATTACNGGAGGACCCAATCCGAATTCTTGGGATTGGTCATTATTACAAAATAGATTCCGCATACCTATTTGTGTGACAGTCAATGGAGTACGATCTTCGATTGATACACTCTATATCGTTCAACCATTTGCTTTTGGAAATCGAGTAAGTGAATCACAAACGAGTGTATTTGGTGCCGGAACTTGGGGTAAGCGCTCACGAAAAGGAGCAATGATAGTTGACTCAATGATATTGCCTCTCAATGGAAAATATGAAATCAGCACTAATGATTGTGATCCATACCTCGAAGGTAATCAAGGATATCTTCCTTTTACTTTTATTGTTCAAGGTAATGTACAAGGAAGTGGAAGCATCATTTCCGTAAATGCCAATCGACAAAATGGCGGACCGGGTGGTGGTGGCGGTGCTGGAGTTTTCTGTGATATTACGAATCCAACATCAAATGCAGGTAATGGTTATTCGGGAGGAGCTCCNGGTGGAAGAAATGGAGCGGGCATTCCATTTACGAATAACTATTACACTATCATCGGTACCGGAACAGGAAAAAATGTTGGAGGTCCAATTTCTGGCGCTACAATTACCGGTGTACAGGGTGGTGAATGTCGAGCTTATGAAGGCGGTGGAGGTGGGACAGGTCATCCCTATGGTATGTCAGGATCCGGATCTTATGGAAGGAATGGTGAAATAGATGGTTTTTATGGTGGCGGCAGTTCACCTACCGATGGACTTTTCGGTGGTGGCGGAGGTTATCGAACAGAAGGTGCTTCCTCCAATGCCATAAATGGTGGCAAAGTAATTGGGAATAGAGCTGTTGTTCCAATTGCAGGAGGAAGTGGCGGAGGAACCGGGAATCCAAAAGCAGGATTTGGAACAATAACATGCTCAGGCTATGGCGGTGGTGGTGGTGGTGCATTGAATTTTCACGGTCAAACGATTTCAAACATCATTTTGGAAGCAAAAGGCTCTAGTGGTGAGGATAATAATCCAAATGGAGGAGGTGGTTCCGGTGGGTATATCGGGATTGGTGCCCGAGATGCTATTTCCACTATGTCACATTCCATTGCCGGTGGACCGGGTCCCACTTCAGGTGGTGAAGGTCGCTTTCGTTTTGAATCTCCCAGATATCCAACATTAAATCCTTTTTCTTATCCAGTTGTTAATCAAGTGGGACAAGAAAGCTATAGAGGTATAACAATAGAATCAGCTTCATTCGTGGACAGATCGAAACCACTAAGTCTGAATTATTCATCAGGTGATAGCATACAATTTTATCTCAAGTCACATAATGGTGATTGGATTCCATATGCCTTCACAGAAGCTCGAGATCAAGGACTATTGGTCATGCCCTTCAATGATCCTGCATTATTGCCTGATTCATTGTACTATCTGATGGCGATGCAGTCTAATAGGATTTTCATTTCTAAAGGTGAATATGAGAAAGAACCTCTTGCCATCATTTCTCAATCTGCGGGAAATGTACTTTATGCACCCGTATATCCAATTATAGCAAGTGATACGATCATTTCATTATCAATGCCTCTTCTCTGCTCAGATGATACAGTGTTCAATATCATCAATATCAAGAATAAAGGAAATGGCGTTTTGACCATAGATTCCGCTTTTTGGGAATCCAAAAACAATGGCTTCTTTACGGTAAAGACTCAAAATTATCCTATCAATGTTAAAGCCGGTGATTCCATTCAGATTACCATTGGTTTTGCCAAAGTCAATCAAAAAGGAACATATTTCGACACTTTGATCATCAGCTCGAATGCCAAGAATGATCCAACTTGGAAAATTGCCTATTCTGGTAGAAAAGAAGTCATTGAATTGGCATATCGTACCATGCGAAATCCTTTATATCAAAGAATATTCACTCTTCCCGAAACTTGCATTGGTTCTGCAATAACCGATACCATCTATATCATCAATAGATCTTCCATTCTTATTCCATCGGATAGCGTCCGACTATCCGGAAACATGGATTGGAATATTGCTCCACAAAGAAATGCAATCCCCGGAAATGACAGCACCATGTTTATCATTCAGTATATTCCGCAGAATGATATCATGCAGAATATATCGCTTGAGCTTCATTATCCACTTTGTGATACAATTGATCTCATAAACATACAAGCCAAAGGAAAGCAAACGATTCTAATAGCTGACAAACCCAATATCTCTAGTCCGAATCAATCCATTGGAATCACAAATACTGAATCAGTTACCATCAGAAATACCGGTACTGCATCTGCCTATATCACAACAAGCACTTTTGGTTTGCAAGTACCATTTCAAATCAGTAAAACCGTACCTGCATTGCCATTTGAACTTCAACCGGGTGATTCACTGATATTGACAATATCCATCACCATGACTAATTCCGGAATATCAAGTGATACAATTGAGATATTTTCAATTGCAAATCTGAAATCATGTATTGATTCCATGTTCATACCCATTACAGCAAGCGCAAGTCTTCCCTCTCTTGGCATGCGTTTTGGCAATTCTCCAAAAGCTGATCCCAAAGCTGACTCCTATGATATTCCAATCATTTATTCCATTCCCGGCAAGGATTCTGTTCTTGCAGACATGACAATTTCATTTACGGTGAATGGCTCAGTATTCTATCCGAAAAATGCCAGCAAAGGAATTTTGTCAAGCACAGTAGATGCAAGTGGAAATAGAATTGTAAATGTACAGTTTACAAAAGTTCCTTTATCAGTCAATGATTCAATATTGACGACTGTTTCAGGTATCATTCAACTTGACTCGATGATTACTACACCATTGAAATGGCTTCCGGTTACATGGAATTCCACACCCTTTGCTTTGATCAATACTATTGATGGAAATATTGAACTTGATATTTGTGAAGTTGGCGGGAAGAGACTCATCATAAATGGCATGTCCCCACAATTATTGCAAATGTTTCCGAATCCAACTCATTCAGGCAAGGATGTTCAGATTCAATTCCCCATCAATAGGCTTGGTACATATTCAGTTATTCTTTCTGATATTTCAGGTAGAATAATAGAAGAAAAGTCCATTGAATTCAATGATATACAAAATCTGGGAATGATGCATTTGATGCAATTGCAGGTAAAAAGTCTTGCGGCAGGGACATATTTCTTGTCTATATCACTTGATGGTCAGCGCATGACAGAACAACTTATTATTGTCCCTTAATGCAAAGTACGGCTTCCTACTTTCACAAAAATACCCTACATTTGTGCTCGATTCGGTGTGTAGCGCAGCCCGGTAGCGCACTACTTTGGGGTAGTAGGGGTCGTGGGTTCGAATCCCGCCACACCGACACGAAAAATGAAGGCTCTGATTTCTCAGAGCCTTTTTTTATTTATCAGATATTAAGCGTAAGATTCATGCTAGCCATTCTTTGAAGGATTGTCCCTCCAAAGATCTGATAATGTCTTCTATCCAATACATTGAAAATTGTTCCACTTACTTTGATCTCAGGAGATATTGTATATCCTGCATTCAAATTGACCAGCCAATATTCCGGAACATAGCCTTGGAACAATCCAGCTACCCATTCAAATCCTGTGACTCCACGAACCTGCACTCCAAACTCAATACCATCTTTGTCATATTGCAAACCGAAATTATATCTATTTGGTGATGCATTAGGTACTATCTTTTGTGCTTGAAGAGAATTCTCTTCGACAGTGAAACCAAGATGAGAGTAATTCGCTTGGAACAAAAGACCATTCATGATATAGTAGTTCAATCCTATTTCAATACCATATTCATTGATCACACCTATATTCTTTGGAGTGATGATGAGTGCCGCTGCACCTGTTGCAGGTATTGTCGCCAAACGATCATAGAAAAGTCTATTAATTTTATCCAATTCTGTTTTCAATTCAGTATTTGCTTGTTCATTTTCATATCTGCGAGGGGTATATACATCAGGAGCAAGACCTCCCAATGGAACAGAAATGAAATTCGTTCTGCGATTGAGATATCCATCAATAGTNACAAAGAAATCTTTATTGATGATACCTTTATAGCCAAGCTCATATGACATTGCTGTTTCAACCTTAANATTCGGATTGCCAAGATTCCATTGTGGTACGGCTGAAGTCAAACCAAGTCTTGGAACATTATACTTTGAAGCAATGGTTGAATCCAATGCTGCTAGATTCACAGGCGCACCGGCGGGCGAATAGCGATATAAATCTGCATAACTTGGACGAAGGAATGAGCGATTCAAAGTCAAACGGAATGTGTGATTCTCTTCCGGCGTATAAACCAATGCCGCTTTTGGTGAGAATTGCGTATCAAAGAATGTGGAGCGATCTATGCGAGCGGCACCAACAAAACGAAGTGTTGAATGTAGGTCTATTTCCGCCTGAGCATAGAGTCCACTGAAATTATTATGCAAATTATCAGGATTAAGCAGTGGCAAAGCACCGATGATGGATGTATTCACTGCTTGATATTCATGGGAAGCACCTACAATCAATTTCATGGCATCATTCATGAAAGAGCCATTCCATTGCGCATCAATCACATAGACATCACTTCTTTCCGCAGAGCTTGCCGCAGCATTCATCACAATTTGCGGTGTTATTGTATTTCTTCTATTCCAATGAGCTTGAACATTCAGTGAAGATGAGTTATAGGCCAAGCGCATATATGGTTTTTCTACATCATTGATGAGAATGCGTCCTGTTTGATTCACAAAGTACTCACCACCATAACGAGAGAAACCCATTTCGGCGGTCACTCTTTCTTCATTACCTAATTCATAGTCAAAACGAGCAGAACCGAAAACATTGGTCGCATATTTATTTGCATTGATGAGTGAATCAATATTTGCAATCATGCCAATGCCGGAACGATTCCCTGCAACATCACGAGCAAGACCAGGATATTCAAGTGTTCCACCTTTCGTCGTATCTCGTGAATTCACCCAACTTTGTCTTTGAGTGGAATAGCCTGCATTGAGCTTATAATATAGTGAGCCAATTCCACCGGCATGTCTGATATCGCCGCGGAAAGTGTTGAAATCACCACCTGTCAGACTCACTCTNGTGCCTTGAATATCTTTCGGAGCGCTTGAAGTGATATTGATNACTCCATTATATGCATTGGAGCCATAAAGAGCCGATCCGGGACCTCTTACGACTTCAATCGATGCGATATCACCCATATTTGTTTGAAATGAATTCCATTCAACAAGATTGAGAAGCGGAGTTGATGGATCTCGTCCATCGAGTAAAACCAATACTCTTCTATTGATAGAATTATTAAAACCACGCATATTCACATTGAAATCATTCATTCCGCTTTGAACAACATCAACTCCTTGAATTGCTTCAATGGTCTTGGCAACTTGTCCATGCGAATTCGCCATAGCCAATTCCTTNGGAAGAACAACNGAAATCGCTGCGGGGGCTTCNGTGATTTTTTGCTGACGCCTCGATGCACCATAGACAGTGACATCCTCGGTGCGTGTTTGTTTTTCTTCCATCTTGAATGAAAGACTAGACATACTCGGAATCACTTCGATCGAAGTTGTTTTAGATGCATATCCAATCAAAGACAATTGCATCGTATAGTTGCCTTGAGACAATTGGAGATTTCCTATACCATTTGCATCTGTTTTGCCACCCTTATTGTCAATGCGATACATGACATTTTTAAGTGGGCGATTTTCCATATCCGTGATTTTCAAGTTCACGGAAACACTGTTTTGTGCTTGCATTTCTTGTGCGAATACCAAGCAAAGCATTAAGCATACAATCGTATACATTCGCTTCATGTGGATTAACTCCGATTAATTGATTGATTTATGAATCCTTGTTTTAATTTCTTTTCGACTTTGGTTGCAACTATGGTTCGCAAAGTATCGGTCATAAGTCCAGATCCAATGACAGATTGCCTGAATTTATATGCATCTCTAAGAGAATATTGCTGACCATCTAATACCCATTGAAGAAATATTCCATCTGATATTCCCAATTCCAATACAGCAAATGAACCCGAATCAACTTTCTTGAAGAGATGTAGTTTTTGCATTTGATTTGTAACTTCCACTCCCAATTCAGCGAGTCTTTTTTTCATCTCTCNTATTCGAATCAAAAATANATCTGATGAACTTCGAAGAGCATGTGCCCAAAATTCCAAAAGCAATGGAGCATAATTTGCATGTTTTTCATAAAATTCGACTGTAGTGTCAATCAATGCATCAGCTTTTGAAACCGGATCAAAATGATCATCAACAGCTTTATGCATGGCTTGTTCATATTCATCCATCCACATGTCATAAACAGCTAGAAATAAGTCTTCCTTATTTGGAAAATATTCGTATATAGTTCCTTTTGCTATACTTAGATCATCTGCTACATCCTGCATCGTTGTAGCGTGATACCCTTTGGAAGCAAATATTCCGATTGCAGTTTCAAGAATGAGCATTCGTTTTGCAATCCTATTTTCTGGAGCGGTTTTCGTTCTAGCCATTATATATCACTCAATTAATTGACTTATTGGTCAAAAATAAGCTTTTATTGACAATCGAACATGTATTCATGTCTAAAAGGTCCATGTTCATTATTTTTGCAATGTTGTTTGTTACATTCAAAAGCTGAATAACCGTGTTTCCAGATACAAAAGAAGAGCAGTTGGTAGAAACTCTCGATTCCATTACAGGTACAATGCATGCAAAAGTCATTTTATTCAATGATGAGCATCATACTTTTGATGAAGTCATCATACAGATACTGAAAGCAGTGCATTGTTCTATGGATAGAGCGGAGCATTTGACCTGGGAGGTTCACAATTCAGGCAAAGCAACTGTTTATGAAGGTCCGCTACATGAATGCCTGAATGTCAGTGCGGTATTGGAGGAAATTTCCTTAAAGACTGAAGTACAATTCTAAATTGGATGGATATGGGTAAGTTTTTTCTATTAATCATTGCCATAATCCTTGGAATTGTTTTTGCAATTGTTGCTTTGCTTGGTCTCCTTCGTCGTTTTCTATTAGGTTTCATTCCGAAATCGAAACAATCAATCAAAAAAGATGAATCTGTCATATATGATGACGGAAAAACAACAGTCCATTCCTTGAGATCCAATGATCGAACCAAAAAATGATAGTCTTGGCCGCATTGCTGCTATAGATGTTGGGACGAATTCTTTTCATGCCGTCATTGCATCAGTGACGGAGAAAGGGTCTCTCCGCATATTGTCTCGCGAAAAGGAAATGGTTCGTTTGGGAGATGCCACTTCGGACTTTAAGCAAATTTCAGATTTAGCCATGGAAAGAGGCTTGAAAGCTATGAAAAGGTTTTCAATCATGGCTCGAAAATCCAATGCACAGATAAGGGCGATAGGAACAAGTGCACTTCGAGAAGCTGAAAACAAGGATTTCTTCATTTCATTGATTGAGAGAGAAACAGGGATACACATTGATGTTATTTCCGGTATAGAAGAAGCTCGACTCATTTATGTAGGTGCAATGCATGCTTTACCAATCATCACACAAAAGGCTTTGGTGATAGATATTGGTGGTGGTAGCACTGAATCAGTGATCGGACAATTTGGAAAGATGCATCATATACACAGTGCAAAATTGGGTTCACTCCGTTTGACGAAACGATTTTTTCCGGATGGATTGATTACAGCAGAAAGAGTAAAAGCTTGCCGAACATTCATAAATGGTGAATTGTCCTCATGTATATCATCAATCAAAAATGTTGGATTTGATACAGTCATTGGTTGCTCAGGCACGATTCATGCAATTGTACAGATGATCTATGCCGATAAGCAAAGAAAGATTCCGGAAACATTGAATGGAATTACCATTCAGACTGAAGATATATATGCGCAGATTGACAAACTCACAGTAGCGCATACAACTGAAGAACGATTATTGATACCGGGCTTGGAGTCTAAAAGAGCTGATATCATCGTTGCGGGAGCATTGATTCTGGAGCATTATCTTCGAACTATCTCTGCTTCAAAATTACTCATATCGGCATTTGCCTTGCGAGAGGGCATTGTATTTGATACTGTTGAAAAATTGCGAGACATCAATGAATATCATCATCTCACAAAATTGCGTTATGATACGGTTTACTCCCTTTGTGAACAGTATAAAGTCAATGTAGAGCATGCTGAACATGTAAAGAGGCTTGCTTTGCAAATGTTTGATGATACCTTACACAGACATCAATTGGGTGATGAAGAAAGAGAATTGTTGGAAGCCGCTTCCCTATTGCATGATGTAGGATATCATATTTCACCGGATCAACATCATCATCATAGTCAATATATCATCAGCCATTGCATCATGCCGGGATTTACAAATGATGAATCTCAAATGATTGGAATGATTGCCCGCTATCATAGAAAAAGTCATCCCAAAAGAAAACATCCGGGATTTGCTTCATGCAGTCCTGAAAGACAAAGAATCATTTCGATATTGGCAGGNATNTTACGCATTGCAGAAGGACTCGATAGAAGACAGCAACAATTNATAGATACTTTGCATTGCGATATACATGATACCACAATGTCCATTGCATTGTTTACACAAAAAAATGCACTCATAGACATCGAAATTTGGGGTGCGGAACGAAGAACTGCATTGCTTGAAGAATGTCTTGGAGTTGCAATCTCATTTTCAGCATGAATTTCTATCCAAAGACAGCCATTCACTGCTCATGCCATAGGATAGTCGAAAACCTTGTAGTTTGTAGTCATAAATATCTTACGATTCCAATCTTGCATGAACAATCTCGCATTACATATTCTGATACTCACCTTCATTTTGTTGTTTGATAGTACCAAAATTGTATCAATGCAAGCCAAACAGAATGAGAAAAGACCCAAAGTCGCATTGGTTTTGAGTGGTGGAGGATTCAGAGGAATGGCTCAAATCGGGGTATTAAGAGTATTGGAGAGATATTCAATACCTATTGATTATATCATTGGAACAAGTATCGGTGCNTATATCGGTGGACTTTATGCAACCGGCTATACACCTGATGAAATAGAGCAGATAGTGCTTAATACAGATTGGGAGAAACTGCTTTCTTCGGCTTCGGAAGTTAATAGACAAGATATGTTTCTCGATCAAAAGATTGCTGATGACAGACATCTCTTTTCGATGAGACTCAATACTTTTTCATTTGATTTACCAAAAGCAGTGTCTAAAGGCATACACTATCAGGGACAATTGCAAGGATTGCTGTGGAATGCACCATTTACTGCTTGGCAGTCTTTTGATTCATTACGCATACCATTCAGAGCTATATCAACCGATTTGATAACAGGTACTTCCATTATACATCGATCGGGAGACTTACCAACAATCATAAAGGCGAGTTCAACCATACCACTTCGTTATTCTCCGGTTCGTTATGATTCATTGTTATTGGTAGATGGTGGAGTATTGGACAATGTCCCTGTCAATGTTGCCAAAAAAGAATTCAATCCCGATATCATCATTACCGTCAACTCGATTTCCGGTTTGCTTCCCGAACAAGAACTCAATACACCTTGGAGTATTGCAGAGCAGATTGTTGGTATAATGCTGAAAAGTCAAGAAGAGAAGAGTCTACTCATATCACCAATTACCATCTCTCCAATACTTGATGATGCAAAAAACACAGATCCTACGCATATCCCATTTACGATTGTGAAGGGCGAAATTGCAGCATTGCAAGCAATATCAATCATTAAAGATTCACTTCGAGCTTTTGGACTATATGATACTGATTCAAGTTCATTGGAACATAAAGAATTCAATCATGTCTTATCAATTGATTCTACAGTAATATCTCGATCAATGATCGGTATGATTGATTCCATCATACAGCTGAAGACTACACTTTCACAAAAAAAACATGATATTCATAGATTATTACGCAGAGATTCAATTTCTTTTGTTCGTTTTAATCCGATTATGGACACAATCTCAAAGGTCATCACATGGAAATGTAGTCCACCGAAAGAATTCAAAGTCCATGTCAAACATGTTCTTGATTCCTCAAGAGTGATTTCTGAACTCATGCAACATTCCTTATTAAATACAATTTCAATCAATAATCAGTGGGATGCATTGATTTCCGGTGATGAGTATGAGCAGATTGACATCAGGCCAAAATTCATTCATGACACCCTTCATTACCATATTCAGGCCTGGGAAAAATCCCCTCAATATATAGGTGTCGGAGCAAGAGTAGATAATGAGCGCTATGGTCAATTGGTACTTGATGGATATGATGCAAATGTATTAGGCACAACATTGTGGTCTTCTTTATCACTCATTGGTGGCTCCAGAAATCGATCCGGTCTATTGAGTTTTGGAAAAAAAACTCTATTCGGTTCTCAATGGGGATTTACACTTCATGGCTACTCATCATATAAGCAGATGTTTCAATATGAAANAAGTATCAGACCCTCCGGAGAAACATATGAAATCAAGCGTCTTGAAGAATTGAGAGAAGATCGNTTTGGTATGATGGCTGATATAACTAGAACACTTGGTAAATCNGGNATTTTGCAATCTAGATTTCGTCTTGAACAACAAAGGATTTATGCTATTCAGACAGATNTATTTCCAACATACTATCCAATACTCACTTGGAAAATACAATCCAAGATAGATACCAGAGATGATGCGGATTTACCTAGGAGCGGAAGATTGCTTGAATTATCACTTGAAACATCATTNCCATTGCTCAATAATCAGATAACATTTTCTAGAATCAATGCCACTTTTGCACGCTCGCTTACATTTCAGAATTTNACCATTACTCCTCGATTGAATTGTGTTTTTTCTGACAATTCAACTCCTAATCCGGAATTTGTTTCTTTGGGAAGAGATGATATGTTCTTCGGAAAGCGTGAAGATGATCAAAGAGGTGCACAATTAATCATGGGTTCATGTGAATTTCGATGGGCTTCCCCCATTTCATTTTTGGTTCCACTTCATTTCTCTGCTCGATACGATTTTGGTTCAACATGGAATGGATTTGAAACAATTTCAATTGGAAGCATGCAACATGGCATAGGAATCACCATGCATGCAAAGACTCCGCTAGGTCCTGCCAGAATATCAGCCGGCAAAAGTTTCTTCTTTGTTTCTTCACCNNATGGGGTGATTCAAGGNCCAATACTCTTTTCTTTTTCGATCGGTACAAGATTCTGACTTTATACTTTATCGTACTGACAGAATTGCGTATATTTCTGTCATTATGCCCTATTAACATTACATTTTCTTATGAAAAAGAATCAGCTTCTTATTGATATCATAATCATTCTTGGGATATCAACAATCCTCGCATTTTGGTTCAATGGTTTGAGTAATCCGAATGGAATTTCTCTCATCAGAGAAAAACAAGTTCTGGAAATTGCCAATGATGATGAATTTGAACAAATCAATACAGATTCAGCAATATCTTCAGATACTTTGCCCATCAAGGAATTACCAAAAGATACATTGCCCATTAAAAAGGATTCGGTAAAACCTATTCCATCAACTCAGCAAGTCACTTCGGCAAATGATGGTAATAAATCTGTAGAAGACCAAGGACCTGCAAAAGCAAAAGCAGTGAATTATGTTCAAGTAAAGAAGTTATTGGCAGATCCCTCAGTGATGGTCATTGATGCGAGAAATGAACATGAATTCGCAGAAGGACATCTTCCGAAAGCACGAAATATTTTTGCCATGGAATTCCAGCAATATATACCCGAACTCATAGGAATGAACAAGGATATTCGCGTCATCGTGTATTGTGGTGGNGGACANTGTGAATTGAGTCATGAACTCAGCAATAANTTGATTGGATTAGGCTTCAAGAAAGTATACATCTATCTTGGTGGCTGGGATGATTGGAAACAGAATGGTTCAGGCAAATAATGATGTACGATATTCTCGATGATAAGACCATGGATTTTCTCCGTGATCGCTTCGGCATCATCGGCGAATCAGAACTCATGCGCGATGTCATATTGAAACTTCTCAAAGTTGCACCAACGGATTTGACAGTCCTGATTACCGGTGAAACAGGTACGGGAAAAGAAGTTTTCGCACATGCNCTGCATGGATTAAGTGAACGCAATTCTCAGGCATTCGTAAGTGTGAATTGCGGTGCTATTCCTGAAACTTTACTTGAATCAGAGCTCTTCGGACATGAAAAAGGTGCATTCACAGGAGCTGTAGAGCAAAGAAAAGGTTTTTTTGAAGTAGCTCACAAAGGCACGATTTTTCTCGATGAAATTGGTGAAATGCCAATTGCCACACAGGTGAAATTACTACGCATTCTTGAATCTGGTGAATTTTCTCGCATAGGTTCATCAGAGGTTCGCAAAGTGAATGTCAGGGTTATTGCTGCAACCAATCGTGACTTGAACTATGAAGTTCGTAATGGCAGATTTAGACAAGATTTGTATTTCCGCCTGAATTCATTTCAATTGCATTTGCCTTCTCTTCGAAAGCATAAGGAAGACATACCACTTCTTGCAGAATATTATGCTTCGAGAATTGCCAAGAAAAACCGTATTTCCTATAAAGGATATACAGATGATGCACTTGATTTTCTTGAAAGTCACTCTTGGCCGGGAAATATNCGTGAATTACGCAATGTCATAGAAACCGTCTCAACGCTTGAACATGGTCGTATCATAGACCGCATNATGCTTCAAAAGCAAATNGGTGAGCAAGATGGTATTCATGCATCAATACCNAATGAACAAGCAATTATGCTTTCCTCACATGTTCAAAAATCGAGTTTTCCGCAAGAATCCGACATTGTATTCCGTACATTACTCGAAATGAAAAATGAATTGCTTGAGATCAAAAGAGCATTGGCTGCAATTTTCGAAAAAACAGCTCAACTCGAAATGCAAGCACAAAGAGCAGCTGAGCAGTCAATCACCGAATACCCTGTGATCACCAATAATGCTCTTCCCTATCCGGATGAATTCTCTCAAGATATCCATTTCAATTTGGAAGAAATGGAAAAACAATTGATACAATCTGCGCTTACGAAATATGCCGGCAATCGTCGAATGGCGGCTAAAGTACTTGGCATAAGTGAAAGAACACTGTATAGAAAAATTACCGATTATCAACTCTCTGACTCCGCTTCATGATTCGTTTTATCTTTCAATTCTCACCTTAACTTCTGTTTTCTCCAGTCTTTATTCTTCTGACAAAACAATGAAAGTTTCGACTTAATTTGCATAAGGCCTCAAATAAAAGAGTATAGTAACGATTCGAGAAGAATTATTGCAATGAACTAACTGTACAAAGAAGTGATATTTAATCAAGAAGATTTGAAACGAGTAATATACCTAAGGCATAATCATATTAATTTATTTTGTAGAACAACTAACTGAACACATAAAATGAGATTTACAGTATTACTTTTAAGTTTGTTTCTTTATTCATTCAACACTTTTGCTCATTCTGATAGCTCAATAGTTAACTCAACATCAAATGTAGTCCCAAACAAAGGATGGTATAATAATTTTTCAATTAGAGGTTATGCACAAATAAGGTATAACAGACTACTAGAGACTAATGAGAATCTTGGTTGCGAACAGTGTGACAGGTCTTGGGGAAAAGATGGTGGTTTTTTTATTAGGCGTATGCGGGTAATAATTTTTGGACAAATTAGTGATAATGTTTACTTATATGTACAACCAGATTTTGCAAGTAGTCCTTCTTCAGATAGACTACATTTCACTCAATTAAGAGATGCTTATTTTGATGTTGGAATAGACAAAGACAATGAATATAGATTTAGAATTGGGCAAAGTAAAGTGCCCTATGGTTTTGAGAATATGCAATCAAGTCAAAACAGATTACCTCTCGATAGAAATGATGCATTAAATAGCGCAGTTTCCAATGAACGAGATTTAGGTGTTTTCTTTTATTGGGCACCGAAAGATAAACGAAAGTTATTATCAAGCTTAGTAAATGATGGGCTAAAAGGGAGTGGAGACTATGGTTTATTTGCATTTGGAGCTTATAATGGACAAACTGCAAATAACCNGGAGTTNAATAATGAACCTCACATTGTAAGTCGTTTTACNTACCCTTTTGAAGTTGATAATCAAATTATAGAACTTGGCGTACAAGGCTATACCGGAAAATGGGTGATGCCTAAGGCTAATCTTAGTTCCGGTGTGAAAACAAATGCTAATTTGAATTATACAGATCAAAGATTGGCAGGTACATTCGTATTGTATCCAAAACCATTTGGCATTTTAGCCGAATACACCGAAGGAAGTGGTCCCCAGTTTAACAAAGTTACAGATTCAATAGAAGTTATGCCTTTAAGAGGAGGATATGTAACTCTAAACTATTATACTAAATTCAACAATACTACTCTGATTCCATATATTAGATACCAGTATTATTTTGGCGGTAAAAAGCATGAAAGAGATGCTAGGAGCTATGAAGTTAAAGAGCTTGAAATTGGTGCAGAATGGCAAGTAAATAAAAATTTTGAACTAGTTGCCAATTATACAATCTCTAATAGAAGATATGAAGACTTTTTGAAACAAGATAATTTGCAAGATGGCTCTCTATTAAGGATTCAGGCTCAAGTAAATTTTTAGAAAACGATCTATAGTTCTGGTTTTGTTTCACGTTTGTTTTTATGATACTTTATGCTTTTATGAATGCATTATACATGTTACAAGTATTTGATTCGAAAATAGACCTAATATAATGTCCAAAACCATTTTGATCAAAAGATATAGAACTTTTGGTCTTTTGTGTTAATACTGATACAAATCATCAGATGTTGTAATAAGATTTCTAGATTCTACTGAAATATCGATTTTGTCCTTTATAGCTACATTTTTAAATAGTGTTACACGAATCCTATATTATCATAAATATATTTAAAAGTTCTCTTCATTTTTGTGGTCATGGATCAGATAGTTACCTAACTTATATGATTACCAATGATCTACAAATGGGATTATGAAACACTTCGATTACTCCGTCTGAAAAAACGAATGCCTGACAGGTCCTCGCACAAACATCGCATTCGGTGTTTCAAAATATTTTAGTGGTCATGATTTGAAAATTCAGGCAGATGTGAATTATATTACGAAAAAATCTTCCGTCAACGCACTTGCTCAAAACTCAGTTCTTGTGAGAGTGCAAACAAATTTCACATTCTAATACACAATTATACTTGGGAATATCATGAGCTCAGGATTCTCTTTGGAAGAAATTGCACTTAAAATTCAGCAGGCCAAAGAATTTGTTGGCAGGCGAGTAATCAATAGAGAAGAAGTCATTGAACAGGCCTTCTGTGCATTTCTTACCGGAGAGCATCTTCTTTTGCAAAGTAGAACCGGAGCAGGAAAATCCTTATTGGCGGAACAATTGTTTGCATGTTTTGANCATGCTGCATTNTTTCGTGTACAAGCCAGTAAAGAGCAACAACCCGATACATTTTTCGGGGGCTTGAACATCGAATCACTCAAAGAAGGCATCATTGAACATAATACAAAAGGTTCACTGGTAGAATCACATTTTGGCTTTATTGATGAAATCTTTGATGCAAATGATTTCACGCTTCGTGCCCTACTTTCGCTTTTGAATGAAAGAAAAATGATTCGAGGNACACAGCAAGTTNTTTCACCACTCCACACCGTTATTGCGGCCACAAATTANTTACGCATCAGTGAAGTGACAGAAGCCATTCTTGATAGATTTCTCTTTAAATCAATCATCCTTCCGGATAAAGATCCTCTGATTCAATTCAAGATTGGGGTTCAATACTCCCAACACTCCAATCGTATTGTCAAACCACCGGTCACAATAGGATATGATGAGTTATTGACACTTAAAAAACTCATCACAGCCGAAGACAGATCTCATGAATTCAGAATTTCAGCCGAGATGCTGTATTTCACAAATCTGGTGGTCAGACATTATGAATATTCACGCAATAGAACATTGAGAGAAGCTCATAAAGGTCATACAAGTTCTGAATACAATGATTATTATATTTCCCCAAGAACACAAGCAAAATCATTGGACTTATTGCGGGCTTTGACATTTCTGGATGGAAGAACCCTTGCCGAAGCTGAAGATATCAGAAAACTCTCTCTCATTTATTGTACTGGTGGACTCCCTGAAGAAAAACATCTTTTTGAAAAGAGTTTCACGACAGTGTATAATTCCCTCACTTCTTCAAATGGGTTTGAACAGATTCGCTCGCTAATTGCTTATGAAGAAGTTCTTGAACAAATAGAAGAAGATCCGACATTTTTACAACAACCACTCGATAAGGCATTATCAAATACTCCTCTTCGTAGAACTTTGCTTGAATGGATTCAAGACACACTCAATATAGACCACACTATTTTGCACAATAAGCGAGTGCTCGAAGCATTTCTGAAAAATATGATTCCTTCATGCGACGAAGTAAGAGAATTGCGACAAGCCCTTGAGAAAGAGACCATCAGAATATTTCAACAGATTGAGAACTGATTTCCATGGAACTCTCGCAAAGAACCATATTGCGAAATTCAACCTTCTTCTCAAGGATGGTCGAATANGGTTTTTTGGAGTCCTCCNTGCANGCTTTACCGGATGATTTCACATTGGTATATGAAATCTCACGCGTATTGGAAGATATCGAGAATCCTCTGACCTCCATTTTAAGTCCTGTTCTATGGCTCTCAGAGCCGGATCCTGAAGACAAAACTTCACCAAAGGAAATCATTCCTCATCTGCCCGCTGGTGAGGAATATGAAGCAAATTTGATTCGAAGCTATAGAGATATCAATCGTATTTATCCGCATCAATACTTACTCCCCGATGAAGTGTTCATGCAAAGACTGGTGGAAAGATCTTTGTGGATGCCATCACCGAAAGCACCCAGAAACAAACGATATCAATCCGATAGCAATGATTTTNCNCCTGATTCCAGAAAACAGAAAGTGTATCTCTTGTTTGATACTTCCAAATCAATGCAAGAGTCATATCGCATTCACCTCGCAAAAGCCATTGCATATTTCTTTTTGAAAAACAATCAAAAAGAAATGGGTACCATATTCTTTAGAACCTTTGATGCGGATATCGGCAAATTACATGTCGTACAAAACCGAACAAACTTTGATGATTTGATCACAGAAATCATGTGTATGCCCGCTGAAGGCAGAGGGACAATTCTAGAAAAAGCATTACTAACTGCCATACAAGACATTCGAAATGACAGCTTTATGTCGGAAGCTGAAATTTTAGTTATTACAGATGGAGCCGCACATATTGATATCCCAAAAGTTCAACATGCACTTGGGGAACATATCAGGATCCACTGCGTAAAAATTGGTGATGCAAAGATTGAACCTGATCACAAACTCATTCTCAATACCATTCATTCGAGCGAATCAGAAGAAGCCAAAGCAATTCGAGATATTCAACACAAAATCAAAGACATGGAAGCAACTTTGCGGGCGACACAAACTGACAATCGCAAATTTGCCATGAATAGTGAGATAGTTTTTTTGAATAAACAGTTGAATGATAAAATTCAGCGTTATTCGCATAAAGCCATGAGTAATTATGGCAATGAAATAGTTGAACTGTCTTCCATTTTTGTGAATGTATCCGATATTGATCCAAAGACATTATTCAAACTCTCAACAGATAGAATCAGTGATTTTGTGATATTATCTCATGAGATTCTGCAATTATTAAAAGAAGATCCATCGGCTGAGGATGCAAAATTGGCAGCGGTTTTATATGATCACATTGAAACCATATTGCATTTCAATGAAGTTGACATTGAATCTTTAAAGGATCAGAACAATGAATTGGGTACAGTATTGACACAACTTGTTCAACAACAAGTCATTCAGAACGAGAAACAAATTCAATTGTCTGATAATGATCAATTGCAATTATCAAAACTCCTTCGAACCGGACTCAAGAAGGCGTCAAGAATTCCTTTGGCAAAGCTTATTATTATTTTCGTCAGGATGATCATAAATAGAATTACTGCATTCATCAAGCAGAGGAAGTTACGAAAGATCAAAAAGTTGCGTTCTCGAATATCCGTGAAAAAGTGAGATAAATCAGCTTTTCACATCAAACAATTCTCTATGTTTGAAGAAATAAATTAGGAGATTATACATGCTGCCCATTACTTCGATACTCGTACCCACAGATTTTTCCGTTCATTCAGAAAAAGCCTTGAATTATGCCAAAGAATGGGCAAAACAATGGTCTGCTACCATTCATTTGATACATATCATTGAACCCGTGATCTTTCCTGTGGATTGGGGATATACTCCCGTAGATTTAAGTGATGTTGAGAAGGAATATTCAGGTGCTGCTGAGCAAGAATTGAAGAAAACAACTGAATCATTGCATGCAGAGGGCTTTTCTGTTATTCCACAAATCATTCATGGTGGGCGTTCTTCAGATGAAATCAATCAATATGCAAAAGATCATGACATCTCATTGATTTGCTTAGCAACTAATGGCAGAGGCGGGGTTGAACACTTATTACTGGGAAGTACAACGGAGAGAGTGATCAGAAAGGCACCTTGTCCGGTTCTTGTCATTAGGCCGGACTGATTACTGCTTCAATCTTCCAACAAAGATTCTAGTGGAAATCCAATGTTTGAAGGCAATAGCTATTTTGTGAATAGTTGAAACCCTGATCTGTTTCTTGAACACATCGAAATCATTCAATTCAATTTTCTCAAGCAATCGATAATAGATTGCATCCATGATTTCTGCGGCAATCATTGTCATTCTTTCATCGGGTCTCAATGCCATTCTGGCTTTATGATAGTACTCTCTTGCACGCCTTGTTTCATATCGCATTAATTCGATGAATTGTTCATTATAGACTTCATTCATCAAGTCAGATTCTGAATATCTGAACTTCTCCATATCCTCTCTTGGAAGATAGATATACCCTCTGTCTTTGTCTGCTTTCAAATCACGAAGTATATTGGTCAACTGAAGTGCATAGCCAAGATTCACTGCATATTCTTTTGTTTCTTCGTACTTATACCCAAATATTTCAATGCACATGAGACCCACTATTCCTGCAACACCNTAACAATATTCTTTTAGTTCTGTGAATGATTCATAGCGTTTTTGTCTTAAATCTCTTTCACATCCATCTATCAAAGTCATGAAATACTGCTTTGGTATGGAGAATCTCTTGATGGCGGATTGTAATGGTTTTAGATATGCTGAAAGTGGCTTCCCTGTATACATTCCATCTATCGCTTTACGCCACTCTGCTAGCTTCTTTCTCTTTTTGATAATCTCTTCTGATGTACCGGCATCTGCTTCATCAACGATATCATCGATATGTCTGCAAAATGCATAAACCGTATGAATTGCTTCCCTCTCATCCTTTGGAAGAAAAGTAAAAGAATAATAGAAATTTGTTTTGCTCTGCTGAGCTAATTCCTCAGAGCAATCAAATTCGGCTATATCAGTTTCAATGCTCATCTTTTTAGCACTATCATTGGCATAAATATTAGCATTTGTAGGAATATCACAACATAATCCATGAATTCCAGTTTTGGTCTCTTGAGAGGCAGTTCAAGCTCTTGTTTCTTGCATTTCCTCAATATTCTTTGACCTGAACAGTGAATGAGGAGCAATTCGGTTCGCAAACCTTTATTCGAGATTTTCCAAGGTAAAATCTTTGATTTTCTCATAAGTGAATCGGCATCAAAAATCAACCTTGAAACTGCACTTGAAAAATTAGGTGTTATTTCTCCTACTGCCAAATAGTTTTCCACTATTTCATGCGAATCAAGATATTCCAATGGTACATAAAATCTGTACTTAGAGCGGTCAATTGAAACATCTTGTATAAAATTTATGATTTGAAGTGCCGAACATAATGAATCAGATTGCTTTTGAATGTCAGTATTCCAAAGTCCAAATAGTCTAAGTAATAATTCCCCTATCGGATTTGCTGAATTATGACAATACTCCAAAAGATCGCTCATTGTTGACGGAAATTGAAAATATATATCCGACAAGAATGCATTGAGTAATCGTTCGAAAGGTGCTATTGGCAATGATGTCTTTTCAAACATATGCTGCAAAGCAATCCATAGTGGATTTTTACCTTTATATCCTCCAACATGTGATTGCTTCACAAAGTGATGCATTATGGCTAATGCATGCTCTGCTTTTTCCTTTCCATATTCCAATGAAAATTCATCTGCAATATCATCTGCTATTCTACTAAAAGCATAAATCACCATCACATGGGATCGGATTGTTGTAGGTAACAATAATGATGCTACGGGGAAATTTTCATAATGACTTTTTGCTATTGATTCGCAGAATTTGAGAGCCTGCTCTACTGTATCCACAGCAAATCTTCCACCATGCGATGTACATGATAAATCAGATAGATCTGTAAATGTGAAATTTGGTATCATAAACAAAAAAGCCCGCATGAGCGGGCTTTACATTAATCACGGAATAATTTTCCTCGATAATCTTGAATATCCGCTTTATCCTTTAAGGCATTAAACCATTGAGAATAAGCAGAAGATGCCGATTGAGTTGATAAAGTCATTTGCATATCCTTCTTGGATTTTGCAAAACCACTCATATCAGCATTTGTCTTTTGTATCACTTGATAAATATACCAACCATTATCACCGGCTACCGGCTCATTGATCTTATTCAATGGTGCAAGAAGTGCCTTTTGAGTAAGTACAGGTTCATTGCCAACGCCATTCACCAAACCATTATTGCGAACTTTTGCAGCTGTTTTCACTTCAATCGTGGGATCAATCTGTGTTACTGCAAAAAGTCTATCTGAGGATTTGATCTTTTGATAAACAGAGTTCGCTTTTGATTTAAGGATATTCATTTTCTTTTTGAAGATAACCTTTTGAGCAAGTTCATCTTTCATGTCTTCAAATGGACGAAGACCAGCTTCACGCTTGCCTGTGATTTGGGCAACGACAATACCATAGTATTTCAATTCCATTGGCTCTGAAATTGCGCCAACTTCATTGGAGAATGCAAAGCTTGTGAGTGATTGAGAACCTAAGACAGGCATTTGAGTGTCAAAGAACATTGTTTCAACAACATTCTTCTTCAATTTCTTTGCAAGTGACTCAATATTTTGTCCATCATCCAATTGTTGTTTGAATGACAAAGCATCTCTGCGGAGTTGCTTCTTGGTATTCATTGTCATTCCAACTGTTACCATTATCTCGCTATACTTGATCTCTTCAGAAATCTTGTCAGATACTTTGATGATGTGATAGCCAAAATCTGTTTCAACAGGGCCGACTACTGAGCCGGGAGCATTATTGAAGCATGCATCTTCAAATGGCTTGACCATTTGTCCTTTAGGGAAATAGTCATATTCACCACCACGATCTTTTGAACCGGGATCTTGTGAATATTCCAATGCAAGAGCTGCAAAATCTTCGCCCTTCTTTGCTCTAGCTAAAACCTGTGAAGCGAAAGCTTTCGCGCTGTCTTTATTGGAACCAAACTTTATTAGTATATGGCTAGCTTTTACAAGCTCATTGACGCCACTACGAAGACTATCAACTTTATAGATGAAAGTTCCACTTTGTAATGTTATCGGACCAATCACATCACCTTGCTTACCTGCACCAAGAATTGCTGCAACATCTGGAGCAAGTTTCTTGACAGGTTGATAATCAAGTTGTGATCCGGAATATTCAGCAAAGTATTGATCAAATGACGCAACCTTTGCTTCAGGAGTGATAGCTTCCGCAAGTGACTGCTGGATTCTTGCAATCTTTTTGGATGCAACCAAAGTATCCTGTTTTGATGGCTCCAATGGGAAAGACACATATTTGATCTTTCGTGCAGGCTTTTGCTTGGTGAATTCTTTCACAATTTCATATTCTGCCTGCAATTCTTGATCAGTAGGCTTACCAATACTTTTTGCATCAACATTATTGACATTGAAATGGATATAGTCAAAGTCAAAAGTTGAACTCTCATTGACATACTTATTTTTCAAATATGTCGGTGAAACTATCGATGCGGCAGTACCTGATGCTCTTCTGAAATGTTCGAGCAATCTGGACTTATACATGAAGTCTTCAATTTTGAGGAGACTGTTTTTAAATTTTGCCACTTCTTCAGCCGGATCGACTGATTCAGGTATCATTCCTGCTTTTTTACCGGCAGCAATGTTCTGAGCAATCATGTCAGGATTTGTCATGACATCAAGATATGCCTGACGATTGAATGTTCCTGTACTATCAGTGAAATTTCTGGTGAGATATTCCGGTGGGCTGTCCAACATGATATCTAAAACTTCATCCTGAGTAACTTTGATACCCGCTGCCTGACCTGCCTGACGGATCAAAGCTTCTTCAACAAATTGATCCCATACAGCCTGGCGAATGATATTCTCATCCACCTCTGCTTGAGGATTTTGCTGTCTTTGCATATCGGCTTGCTCTTTCACACGAAGTTCGAATTCCTGATAAGAAACTTCTTCGCCATTAATCGTACCGACTACGGAACCAGTTGATGAACTATTGAGAATAGTACCGATATTTGAATCGGAAGCGACCATGAAGGCGATAAATGAAACAACAAAAATCACCAACATATACGGGGAAATATCTCGCATGCGTGAGATGATACCCATCTTATACTCCTAAGCTTTGACGAAATGATGCCTTGAACACATAGAGGTTCAAGACCCTGAACAAACGGCAAAATTAGGCCGAAAACGCGAGAATTCCAAGATTGAAATTGACATCCCCCATTGTTCAGAAACAACTTTTCCACTTATTCCACTTTGATTCATGTATTTAGGAGCAAAATACCCGATCAGTCCTGAAAAATTGGGTAATTTCGCTCTGATCAATATCAAGGATTTCAGCATGGTTTCCATTTCCATTGAATATTCCGGTGATTTGCGTTGCATAGCCACTCATGATCCCTCCGGCAATACGCTTTTCACTGATGCTCCGATTGACAATAATGGCAAAGGAGCTAGTTTTTCCCCCACAGATTTGCTTGCCACTGCACTTGGCACTTGCATCATGACGATTATGGGCATTGC
>JGI25922J50271_10000068_pt1 | contig 28008 bp, 22 predicted proteins | sample LauGreSu1BDMLBDD_2_FD_50271 | JGI IMG/M metagenome (IMG submission 50271) | reverse complement strand
CCACCGCCGCCGCCATAATAACCGCCACCGCCGCCACCGCCACCGGCAGACCACCCAGAACCGTCTCCTCCTTGACCCAGCGTTCCCGCTGTTACGCCACATGGACCGCCATTATTAGCTATTGCGCCCCCTGAAACCTGTGTTCCTCCTGAATTTGGACTATTGGTTCCGTTGTTTCCTGTAAGCCCCCCTCCATGTCCTCCCGCAGCATAAGACCATCCACACCCGCCTCCGCCTCCAGCAACGATTACTCTGTTCGCTAAAGCATTGCCGCCCACGCGAATATCGGACCCTCCTCCCCCTGGGGTGCCGTTTCCTGCGCTCCTATTAGCCCCTCCTCCATTCCAACCTCCGGGCACGAATGCGCAATTGCCGTAAGGATGGTTGCCCAAACGGTCTTGACCCTGTCCTCCAACATACACATTGATTACTTGTCCTGCGGTTAACGTCATTGAACCTTGAGCGCGGCCACCAAGACCTCCGTTGGTAGGGTAATAACTTGTAACGTTCCCTCCTCTTGCACCATAAACATCGAAGGTATACGTGCCTGTAACCGGTGCTGTGAAAGTTTGAGGCGCTCCTGTAAAATTAAACGTTTGAGAGCCCACGCCCACGTTTCCCCCCTGTTGAGTGTTAACATAATAGGTCGTGGTAGTGTTCAAAATCGGCGTCGTGAAACTTGCTCCTGTCCCCACCAAAACGGACCCGGCTGCATTGGAATACCAGTTATAATTGCTTAGTCCTCCGCTGGCCGTCAACACGGTGCTGCCTGAGCCACAAAGCACGAGGTTCCCGTTCACGGCTGGCGCTGGTGGCGAGGGATTTACCGTTATTGTCAACGAAGCGCATGAAGGGCTAGCTTGCCCATTGCTGTTGTTGTTTACAAAATAGGTGGTGGTGGAAGCAGGAGTCACCGTGATGCTTGCTCCAGAGCCGATAAACGTTCCTCCGCATGCTCCAGTGTACCAGTTTTGGGTTCCCATGGTGCCGTTCGCGGTAAGGGTTACGGATTGACCCGCGCAAATGGATGCGGAACTAGCCGTTATACTTGTTGGAGGCAGAACGCCTCCAGCACAATTCGTGGAACGATAGCCTAAGTTACGGTTTAATCCACATCCGCATCCCGAGGAACAGCAGTTTCCTAAGTTCAAATAAAAGGTTCCTGTCGAAGGAGCCGTCCAATTTAAGTAAGATCCTAAACCGCAAAAATCGTCGTTTTGGGTAAGGTTACCCGAGGTAGGCTGGGTTGAAATGGTTAAATATGGATCCCCGTTATAGGAGGCGCTAGGGGCATACGATGAGCAATAGGTGAATTGGTAAGTACATCCGGCCTGCGCTTGGAAAGTAACATATCCCCTACATGTATGATAAAAGTATTGCCATCCCATGTTCGGAGTAATCGTACCAAGAGGATTGTTGCAATAAGCCTGAGCACGCACAGAATTGAACGACCAAAGTATAATAACAAAGGTTAGAAAACGTAAACTGAAACGCATAATCACAATTTTTGATAAAATTAACTTTTTTGCGCCGTTTTAACGAAACTTTTATCCGTCGGTTGCCATTAATTTTGTGTGAAATTACGCAGTAAATTTGCGTGAATCCACGCATTGAGATTTACTTAATCTCAAAACCCTCCATGAACTTCGTTGTAAAATCACCTTCCATGAATTTTGGGTGGTGCATTAACTGTTGGTGAAAAGGAATGGTAGTTTTAATTCCGGCCACAATGTATTCATCCAACGCACGTCGCATTTTTAGGATTGCTTCTTCTCTCGTCTGCGCAACAACGATCAGTTTGGAGATCATTGAGTCATAATTTGGAGGAATGGTATAACCAGCATAAACGTGTGTGTCGATGCGCACTCCATGGCCTCCTGGCGAATGGTAATCGGTGATTTTTCCTGGAGAAGGCCTGAAATCGTTGTAGGGGTCTTCTGCGTTAATTCGGCATTGTATCGCGTGCAAAATAGGCGTGTAATTCTTTCCTGAAATCTTTTCGCCTGCCGCTAATTTAATTTGTTCTTTTACCAGGTCATAATTGATCACCTCTTCCGTAATGGTGTGTTCTACCTGAATACGGGTGTTCATTTCCATGAAATAAAAGTCCCGGTTTTTATCCACTAAAAACTCCACGGTACCAACTCCTTCGTATCGAACGGCCTTTGCAGCTTTAATTGCCGCTTCCCCCATTTTATCACGCAGTTCAGGCGTCATGAACGGGGAAGGGGTTTCCTCCACTAACTTTTGATGTCTTCGTTGAATCGAACAGTCCCTTTCCGACAGGTGGCAAGCGTTTCCGTACTGATCTCCCGCAATTTGAATTTCAATATGCCGCGGCTCTTCGATGAATTTCTCCATGTAAACCCCATCGTTTCCAAATGCCGCTCCAGCTTCTTGTCGGGCAGAATCCCATGCCGATTGAAGTTCTTCCTCTTTCCAAACAATGCGCATACCTTTACCTCCTCCGCCGGCGGTGGCTTTTAAAATCACGGGGTATTTGATGCGTTCGGCGTTGACCTTTGCGTCTTCAATGTCTTTTAAAAGCCCTGCTGAACCAGGAATGCACGGAACTCCCGCCTTGATCATGGTGGCTTTTGCCGTTGCCTTATCGCCCATTGCAGCGATTTGTTCTGGCAGGGCCCCAATGAACTTTATCCCGTATTCTTGGCAAACGCGGGAAAACTTCTCGTTTTCAGACAAAAACCCATACCCAGGATGAATCGCGTCAGAGTTGGTGATTTCTGCTGCTGCAATGATGTTCGAAATAGATAAGTAAGACTTCGAGCTTACTGCGGGACCTATGCAAACTGCTTCATCTGCAAAACGAACGGGCAAGGAATCTTTATCCGCCGTGGAATACACTGCAACCGTTTTTATTCCCATTTCCTTACAAGTGCGTATTACACGCATGGCTATTTCGCCTCGATTCGCGATGAGTATTTTTTTAAACATGGTTCTCGTTTTAGGCCGGTTCTACCAAGAAAAGGGGTTGGTCGAATTCCACAGGAGTTGCGTCATCCACCAATACTTTTACAATTTTACCACTCACTTCTGATTCAATTTCATTGAACAGTTTCATTGCTTCAATGATGCAAATTTTATCGCCCTTTTTAATTTCAGAACCCACTTCCACGAAAGGAGCTTTATCCGGGCCAGAGGAACGATAAAACGTTCCTATCATCGTGGATTTGATAGTTATAGTATTGGTGTTTTCCGCAACAACTTTTGCGGCCTGTTCAGCCTGAGGTTCATTTTGAACCGATGTTAAAGGTTGAGCAACAACTGGAGCTGGAATGGGAGCCGAGACCGGAGAATACGTCATGGGGGCGCCCATATTTGGCCCTTTGATGTTAATCTTAAAGCCATCTTTTTCAATTTCCACTTTACCTAAGCCAAGCTTGGATACTAATTTGATCAGTTCTTTTATTTCCTCGTTATTCATAGTTCAAAATTAAGAATTATATGCCCATTTCAAATATACTGCACCCCAGGTAAATCCACCACCAAAAGCACTTAAAATAATATTGTCTCCTTTTTTCAACTGCGCTTCGTAATCCCAGAGGCACAAAGGCAGGGTTCCTGCTGTGGTGTTGCCATATTTTTGAATGTTGATCATTACTTTATCCTTGGTGATTCCCATTCTGTCGGCTGTAGCGTCAATGATTCTAAGGTTGGCTTGGTGAGGCACTAGCCAAGCAATGTCCTCTGCGGTTAACTGATTCTTTTCCATAATTTCCGCGGACACTTCCGCCATGTTGGTCACCGCAAACTTGAACACTTGTTTTCCTTCCTGTTTCACATAATGCATGCGATTTTCAACGGTTTCTACACTCGCTGGATTCAAGGAACCTCCTGCAGGCTGCACCAAATAATGACGTCCCGCCCCATCGCTTCGTAAAATAAAATCTTGTACACCCAGCCCCTCCTCATTGGGTTCTAAAAGGACGGCTCCTCCTCCGTCACCGAAAATTACGCAGGTGGTTCTGTCTTGATAGTCAAGAATTGAGGTCATTTTATCTACCCCAACGACAACGACTTTTTTATAGCGACCTGTTTCAATGAATTGCGCACCAGTGGACAAAGCATAAATAAAGCCTGAACAGGCGGCAATTAGATCATACCCCCAAGCATTGGTCATACCTGCCTTGTCGCATAAAACATTAGCAGTCGAAGGAAACGGATAATCGGGAGTTACCGTCGCTAAAATCACTAATTCAACGTCCAACGGATTGGTATTCGTTTTATTCAGAAGTCCCTTAACCGCTTCAAGCGCAATATCGGAGGACGCTCCATTGCGCATGATTCTACGTTCTTTAATACCTGTTCGTGTGGTTATCCATTCATCGGACGTGTCCACCATCTTGGCTAAATCGTCGTTGCTCAATATATCTTCCGGCACATAACCATTGACTCCGGTAATGGCCGCATGAATTTTTTTCATTCTTTTATCGCATTAGTAATTCGCTCAGACAAACCATGCGTTGCCACTTGAAAAGCGTGCATTAGCATAGCGTATACTGCATTTTCATTGGAGGAACCATGGCCAATAATGGCATTTCCTTTAACCCCAAGAATGGGGGTTCCACCGTAATTTTCATAATTGAACAAGTCAAAATATTCGTCTTGGATCCCTCGTTTTTTTAACAAGGAATAGAAGCCTTCTGCTTGCTTTAGGATGATGTTTCCTGTAAAACCGTCGCACACCAATACATCGGCCTCGTTCGAAAAAAAGTCTCGGCCTTCAATGTTTCCAATGAAATTAATGTTGGGTAATTCTCTTAAGGCCTTGAACGTGGCCTGCGAAACCAAATTTCCTTTCGATTCTTCTTTCCCTATATTCACGAGACCCACTCGTGGTGACGTTACCCCTAGGATGGTTTCTGCATAAACGCTTCCTAATTCAGCAAATTGAGTTAATACATCCACTCTGCAATCGGCATTAGAACCCACATCCAAAAGCACTGTTTGTTTTCCATTAATACAAGGTATAAGCGTCGAGATACAGGGCCTTATAATACCAGGAATAGTATTTAACTTATAAATAGAACCCACCATCATAGCGCCGGTATTACCGGTGCTTGCAAAGGCATCAATTTGACCATCTCGCAAATAATTTAATCCAACAGACATGCTCGAATTCGGCTTTTGCTTCAGCGCTTGAATGGGATGGTCTTCCATCGAGATCGCCTCTTTGCAATCCACCAACATAAAACTCAAGGGATCAATGTTGAGTTGTATCATTTCGCTCACCATCTCTTCTTTGCTTCCGAAGAGATAAAGCGTTACCTTTCCGTCTAAGTCTTGACGAATTTTATGGGCTGCAAGGATATTTACTTTAGGGGCAAAATCCCCTCCGGAAACATCTAAACCGATTTTCATCGAAAATTATTCAACGACCTCTTGCTCTTTTTGAGCAACCACTTTTCCTTTATAATAAAGTGTTCCTTCATGCCAATGTGCATGATGGAATAAATGAGGTTGACCTGTAGTAGGACACGTTGCAATATTCGCTGCAACCGCCACTTTGTGGGTTCTTCGCTTATCTCTTCTAGTGGTAGATGTGCGTCTTTTAGGATGTGCCATTTTCTATAAATAAAACGTTAAATTAACTATTCTTTTTCAATATGTCCCAACGCGGGTCAGTGTTTTCGTTTTCGGTTCTTTGCAGCAACCTTATAATATCCTGGTTACAATCTTCCTCGCGGTGCAAATATCTCGTGGGCAAGGAGATAACCATTAATTCAAAACAAGGTTGAAAAAGATCCAACTGGAATGCGTCTTTCGGCAACACGACCAACGACTCGTCCATGGACGGTTCTTCTCCAAATTTATAAACTAAGTCCATGGTACCTGTTGCTGAAAAAGCAAGAGGTTCGCTGCAACGATCACAGGCTGCCATTAATTGAGCCTCTAAACTTAACGAAAGCAACAACATGGTTTCTTTCTTTTCCAGCTTCGCTAATACCTTTCCTTCGCCTGAACTTATTTCAAACTGCTCTAATTCTTTAAAAAAGGCTGGAGGCAACAACCATTGAGTTTCGTGAAACCCTATTTTAAGTCCCGAAAAAGGCCATAAAAAGTCTTTCTTCCAATTCATTTTTCAAAAAACAGAGGCAAAGTTAGGGTAAATAATTGTATCCCCCAAGTTTAATAAGGATTGACCTTTAAGGAGTTTCTTTAACGCCCGCTGAAAAAGGCAAGGGATTTTGCGTGCTTAAACGGTAATCCTCTCTGTTTTTGACCACGTCCACAGCAAAGTATAGGGCGTTCCGCAAACCCGTTTCATTGGCTGTTCCCTTATTCGCGAGTTCAAACGCTGTGCCGTGACCCGGGGAGGTTCTAACGACGGATAAACCCGCTGTATAATTTACTCCTTCATCTTGGGTAATGGCCTTAAATCCTGTTAATCCTTGATCGTGATACATCGCCAACACTGCATCAAACTGAAAACACTGTCCGGAACCAAAGAAACCATCGGCTGAATAAGGTCCAAAGGCTAAAACTCCTGCATTTTTTGCGGCACTAATGGCTGGCCCAATGATTTCGAGTTCTTCCTTTCCGATATTTCCGGATTCCCCTGCATGCGGATTAAGGCCTAATACTGCTATTCTTGGTTTGATGATATTGAAGTCTTTACGAAGGGCTGTTTCCAAATTTTTAAGTGCGTTGAGAATTGCATCTTTCGTCAACACCTCTAACAGCCCGCTTAATGCAACGTGGTTGGTAACCAAAGCAACGCGTAATCTTTCTGAACACAACACCATCAAAGCCCCCTCGTCTTTAAACCTTTTTTGATAATACTCGGTATGTCCCACAAATTCAGGTTCCACCAACATGACCTGTGCTTTTGAAAGAGGGGCGGTTACTACAGCGTTCAAATGCCCTTTCTTTAAATCTTCTGTTGAAGTTTCTAAAGCCCAATACGCTGTCGTTGCGGTTTCTTTTGTGGGCTTGCCTAACTGGATTTGAGGCTGTGTTTTCGGGCTGATAATGTTCGCTTTGCCCGGTTGAGCCTGAGTAGGCTGTTGGATCATATGAAATGCAACCTCTTCCAAATCAAACTGTTTTTTTACCTGATTCAATGCCTCTATTGGGCAATAAAAAATCAACACGGATTCTTGGAGCATTCGAGAGTCCATGCAAAGCTTGTAAATGGTTTCTGGTCCAATGCCCGCAGGATCACCGCAGGTTACTCCCACTTTTAATTTTCGTTCTTTTTCCATTGGTGATAATTCGTTAAAAATTCCAACAACAATCGTACGCCAAATCCTGTTCCTCCTTTCGGTAAGTAACCACTGCGCTGCTCAAGCCAAGTGGGCCCCGCAACATCCAAATGAATGTAAGGAGCTTTGACGAAAGTTTCCAGAAACTTACCAGCTGTAATCATTCCAGCATCTGCCCCACCAATGTTTTTAAGGTCGGCAATTTCTGATTTCATGGGCGTTAAGTATTCTTCCCAAAAAGGAAATTCGACCAGTCTTTCGTGGGTTTTAAGGCCCGAATCCACCAAGGCATCCATCACGTTCTTTGGAGCATTGCCCATGGAAATAGCGGCTTTTGTTCCAATGGCTCTTACGGCGGCTCCGGTTAAGGTAGCTGCGCTAATGACCAGTTCGGGATCAAACTTATCGGCGTAAGATAATGCATCGGCTAGAATCATACGTCCTTCAGCATCGGTATTCAATACTTCAACCGTTGACTTGTTATACATAGTAATGATATCCCCAGGAGCATAGGCGTTCCCTCCTGGGCGGTTGTCGGTCGCGGGAATCAAACCAATAACATGCACGGGAATGTTTAACACCGATAAGGCTTTAATTGCGCCTACCACCATGGCGGCACCTGCCATGTCACTTTTCATGGAGTCCATGGAGCCAGGAGTTGGCTTTAGGCTCAGTCCTCCAGTATCATAAACCACCCCTTTTCCCACCAAAACGATAGGGTTTTGGTTGACCTGTTTTTTAGGCTTGTACGAAATCGTGGTAAAGGTAGGTGGTGTCATAGATCCTTGGTTAACAGCAAGAAGTCCTCCCATTTTCATGGATTTAATTTTAGCGTGATTCAAAACCTCCACGCTGCAGTGTTTATCTTGACACCATTGTTTTATTTCCTCGGCAAACTGAACGGCATTCAGATGTGAAACAGGAAGATTGACCATGTCTCTTGTCCAAAAAACAACTTCTTGCATTGCGTTTAAATAAACGAATTCTTGATTTTTTAACGCTTTTGGAACTACAACCGTGTGTAATTTATTTTTTTTTGGATTGGAAAGAAAACGATCGAAACGGTAGGAAGCCAACATCAATCCTTCCAAAAAATGAACAGAAGACGCTTCCTCCATAATCTGAATTCCCTCAACCTCTTGGGCTATTAGCGCGAAAACCTCTGCGCCAACAGAACGTTGCTTTTCGGCAGAAAGCGCTTGAAATTTTGATCCTACCTTAAGGTGCCAATGATCCTTTTTTTCATAATCCCATTCCTTGGTGAAATTGGGCGATACGTCAAGGGAAAGAACGGCAAGATTTTTTAATTTGCTTGCCTTAGTCAATTTTATCATAGCGCAAAGATAGTATTAAATAGTGGCGGGCCTTTTATTGTTCCATTGGTTAATAATTTTTGTTGCAACCGCAGGAATTGCAGTGCCTTCGAGTTCTTCATGGCTGCACCATTTCAATTTTGAATATCCCGTTTTTTCTGGGTTTTCAACAGGCATTATCCGCGTGCGGTAATGAATTTTTTGATGGCTTAACGCATGAATTCCCGCAGGCAAAGTTTCTCCGCCTAATCGTTCCCAACGGGCGGTTTCTTCCGAGAGGAGCTGTTCTGAAGCAAATTCTCGAAAGGGAAACAAGTATAGATTTTTCCAAATATTACCCTCTTCCATTTTCTTCAGACCCAAATTGTCATTGTTGACTAAAAAATCGAACATTAAAAACCTGTTTTGAGGAGGTTTTTTTGAGGTTTTTACGGGTCTTTCATGAAAATTATTTAAGGCGCGAGCTTCGCACCCGAAATTTAAGGGACATTTGCTACAATCTGGTTGTCGGGGGGTGCATACCGTTGACCCCAAGTCCATCAGTGCCTGGTTAAAATCACCAGGTCGCGCTTGTGAAATCCATTCATTGGCTAGGCGGATGAACTGTTTTTGCGCCTTGGCGGAAGCTACATTGTCGGCAATATTAAAAACCCTAGACATAATACGGTAGGCATTACCATCCAAAGCCGGGACAGGCTCATTAAATGCTATGGAAGCGATAGCTGCTGCTGTGTACTGACCTATTCCTGGAAGTTTAATCAAGGAATTGAATGAATCTGGGAACGTAGGGCTATTTTCCACGATTATCTTTGCTGCATGATGGAGTTTACGGGCACGTGAATAATACCCTAATCCTTTCCATACGGCTAAAACCTCATTTTCTTGTGCCGTGGCCAACGCATTTACATTGGGAAATCTTTCCACAAAGCGATGGTAAAAAGGCATCCCTTGTTCCACCCTTGTTTGCTGTAAAATCACCTCACTAATCCAAATAAAATAAGGCGATGTTGCATTTCGCCATGGTAAATCCCTTTTGTTTTGATCGTACCAACCTAAAATAGATTCTTGAAAACTAAGCAATTAGGAATTTTTTAAGAGGTTTTTTCGAAAAAACATAGTCAAATGGGCAATTCTATCCTATTTTTGCGGTCGAAAATACAACAATCAAACAACAAGTAAAAAGAAAACATTATGACAAAGGCAGATCTTATTCATAAAATTTCCAACGAAACAGGGCTCGAAAAAAATGAAGTGTCACGTGTAGTTGAATCAGTCATGGATTCCATTAAGTCGTCCTTGGCAGAAGGAACGAATGTCTACCTTCGAGGATTTGGAAGTTTTATTGTGAGAACAAGAAAACAGAAAACTGGCCGAAACATTTCCAAAAATACAACGATCATTATTCCAGCACACAATATCCCGGCGTTCAAGCCTGCTAAAGTTTTTGTTGAGCAAGTTAAACAGAAGGTAAAAGTGTAGTAGTCTTTTTTGGTTTTCAATTTTTTACCTTACTTTTGCACCCCATCTTTCTGAGTGGAGGTGGTATTTCGAAAAGTAAACAACATTAAAATATAAGGTTATGCCTAGCGGTAAGAAAAGAAAAAGACATAAAATGGCGACGCACAAGCGTAAGAAAAGGTTGAGAAAAAACCGCCATAAGAAAAAGAAATAGTCCTTAATTAAACCGTTTTAAACGGCTGATTTACCCTCAGACGGCTAATTCTTTCCTATTTGAATTTAGAACTAATTGTGGATGTTCGACCAAATGGTATTTGGTTGGCATTGTTGCGTGATGGCAAACTCATCGAATTGCACGAAGAACGGGGCAGCTCTGACTTTGTTGTTGGGGATATTTACCTTGGTAAAATACGACGCCTTTCTCCTAGCTTGAATGCTGCTTTTGTGGATGTTGGTTATGAGAAGGATGCATTCCTTCATTATTTGGATTTAGGGCCTAAGTTTGGTTCTTTGAACAAATACACCAAAGACGTCATTCGCGGCAAGCAAAATGTTGCCGCATTAAACTACTTCAAACCCGAACCAGAAATCAACAAAGACGGCAAAATCGACGATGTTGTTTCTTCGAGTCAATTTGTGTTGGTTCAGGTTGCCAAAGAGCCCATTTCAACGAAGGGACCTCGGCTCTCTTCTGAAGTAACCCTTGCAGGAAGATACATCGTACTTTCTCCCTTCTCCAATAAAATTTCTGTCTCTCAAAAAATTAAGTCACAGGAAGAGAAAAAACGCTTGAAGGATGCCCTAGAAGGCTTGCTACCTAAAAACTTCGGTGCCATCATCCGAACGGTTGCGGAAAATAGAACCTTGGCGGAATTGGAGCAAGATTTGGCGCAGCTGATGGAAAAATGGGAAGTCATTTTCAAGAACCTGAAAGGAAGTAATTCACCCAAGAGAATTCTTGGAGAAATTAACACAACCTCTTCTATTCTACGTGATTTATTGAACGGAGATTTTACAAATGTTCATGTTAATTCCAAAGAAACTCATGACGAAATCTCTTCATTTGTAGAACAAATTGCTCCTGGAAAAAGCTCCATTGTAAAACACTACGACGGCCGAATTCCTATTTTCGAACGTTATGGCATCAACAAGCAAATCAAGGTGCTTTTTGGTAAAAAAGTGCCTATGCCAAGCGGTGGTTACCTCATCATAGAGCACACCGAAGCTATGCATGTTATTGATGTCAACAGCGGCAATAGGAAAGGAGCAGATGGTCAAGAATCCAACGCATTGGCCACCAATATTGAAGCGGCAGAAGAAATTGCTCGCGTCTTACAGTTGCGCGATATGGGAGGGATCATTTGCATCGACTTTATCGACATGCACGAACGCGACAACAACCGAAAGCTTTATGAAAAACTGAAAGAGTTCATGAAGAACGACCGTGCTCGTCATAACATCATCCCCCCTTCCAAATTCGGTGTAGTAGAAATTACACGACAACGGGTGCGGGAAGTAACGGAAATTGAAACCAATGAAACCTGTCCAACATGTAATGGAACCGGTGAAATTCAAGCCAGCATTCTTTTTGCGGAAGAAATCGAAAACAACCTTGCTTTTTTATTGAAAGACAAAGGGTTAAAAGGCTTTTCGCTTCAAGTGCATCCCTACCTCGAAGGCTACTTCAAAAAAGGAGGGTTATTCCGTTCGATGCAATGGAAATGGTATTTTAAGTTTAAAACATGGGTGCCCATTACACCCAACACTTCTTTTCAATTGCTGCAGTATTCCTTTGTTGACCAGCAGCAAGAGCCGATTGAATTATAATGTCAACTGCCCCTGATTTACCGCGGTGGATTACGGAAATGGAGCGTTTTTGTGCCTACCAAGAACGCAGTCCGAATGAAATACGTCTCAAGCTCGGCCGGAAGGGCCTGCATGAAGGGCAAATAGAAGCGGTTATTAAACACCTTACTTCCCATAACTTTTTAAATGAACAACGCTTTGTGGAAGCCTATGTGCAAGGGAAATTTAAGATTAAAGGATGGGGAAAACAAAAAATAAAAGCGGGGTTGAAGACCCATCGAATACCTGAGCACCTTATCCAAGTAGGGTTGAGCCAATTGGAAACGAACGAACAAAATAAACGCTTGGTGGATTGGTTTGAGAAAAAAAAACAAGCCTTGCGAAATGAACCCGAAGGCCCCAAGAAAACCGCAAAAATCGTACGATTTTTATTGTCCAAGGGTTATGAAATGTCGGCCATCCTAGAACTTGTTAGACTTTCTTAATCAACACCTCGTCTTGTTCCTTGTAAACTTTGACCAACTGATTTTTCGTTAAGTGCTTTACGCTTAAATCCCATTGTTTGTTGCTGCAGTCAAGTTTTGACCTTGCATCCGACAATAGTTGAGCCGTGTCAGTACAAATGCTTAGAATCGCTTTGTCTAATTCAGAAAGAAAAACTGTTTTTTCGGGGCGCATTTGAGGGAAGAACAAAACCTCTTGGATTGAATGATTATTGGTGAGCAACATGACCAAACGGTCCATTCCAATGCCAATCCCAGAAGTTGGCGGCATTCCGTACTCTAAGGCGCGTAAAAAGTCTTGATCAATAAACATCGCCTCATTGTCGCCTCGCTCTGAAAGTTGCAACTGTGTTTCAAATCGTTCCCGTTGATCGATGGGGTCGTTCAATTCTGAATAGGCGTTCGCCACCTCTTTACCGTTGATCATCAACTCGAAGCGCTCGGTAAGGGAAGGATTGTCCCGGTGACGTTTGCATAACGGTGACATTTCAATGGGGTAATCGGTGATGAACGTTGGATTGAGGTAGTTTCCTTCACATTTTTCTCCGAAAATCTCATCAATTAATTTTCCAACACCCATTTCCGGCTGTGTCTCGATATTCAATGCTGCGCAAATCGACCGCAATTGTTCTTCGGATTTATCCGCAATGTCATATCCGGTATGTTCCAGGATGGCTTCTCGCATGGTAACGCGCTTAAAGGGAGCCTTAAGGGAAATGTTGTTTTGTCCAACACGAATTTCGGTGGTTCCACAAACGGCGAGAGCTATTTCTTGCAATAGATTTTCCGTGAATTCCATCATCCATCGGTAATCTTTGTACGCGACATAGAGTTCCATCACCGTAAACTCTGGGTTATGGGTGCGGTCCATTCCTTCATTCCTGAAATCCTTAGCAAACTCAAACACCCCATCAAATCCGCCTACAATCAAACGTTTGAGGTACAATTCATTAGCAATTCGGAGGTACAAAGGAATATCCAAAGCGTTGTGATGCGTTATAAAAGGTCTTGCCGCTGCTCCTCCGGGAATCGGCTGTAAAATGGGGGTTTCAACCTCTAAAAAGCCGTGTTGATCAAAAATTTTCCGCATGACCGAAAAAACCTTTGAACGGGTAACAAATGTTTCTTTGACTTTTGGATTCACCACTAAATCAACATACCGTTGACGATAGCGCAATTCTGGATCGGTGAAAGCATCGTGCGTATTGCCATCAGCATCGGTTTTTGGTAATGGAAGGGGCTTTAACGCCTTGCTTAGCAATTTAAAGGAAGTCACGTTCACCGAAATTTCTCCAACTTGGGTTTTAAAAACTTGCCCAGTAATCCCAATGAAATCTCCTAGGTCCAGGAGCTTTTTAAATACTTCATTGTAAAGGGTTTTGTCCTCTCCTGGGCATAATTCATCGCGGTTAAAATACACTTGAATTCTACCAGAACTATCCTGTAACTCGGCAAACGAAGCCTTCCCCATGATTCGCTGGCTCATCATTCGTCCTGCGATTTGTACCGTTTGGTGTTCCTGGAATTCTGCCTTGATGGATTCGGCAAAGTGGGTTACCTCAAACGCTTCTGCGGGATAAGGATCCATGCCCAATTCCCGTATTTTTTGTAGGGTTAAGCGTCTTTGTTCTTCTTGTTCTGACAGTTCTTGGCTCATGTGTTGAAATTTTAACGGTACAAAGATAGGTTATCGCAATAAACCTATAAATGAAACAGCAGCATGCCTATGGAAAAATAAATAAACAAGCCAATGACGTCATTGAGGGTGGTTACAAACGGCCCAATCGCCAAAGCGGGGTCAATTCGATACCTGTGCAGAACTAATGGAAAAATGGTTCCAAAGGTCGATGCAAAAACGATTACTGTTAGCAAAGACAAACTCACTACAACTGCTAATTGAACGTTGGCGAAAAATACTGCGACCCCAAATATCAAGGCAGAAAGGATGATACCGTTCATTAAACCAACGGTTGCCTCTTTGGCTATCCTTGGCATTATTCGTTTTACGGCAATATCTCCCTTGGCAATCGCTTGAACCACAATCGCCGAGGATTGCACGCCTACATTTCCTCCCATTGCGGTAATCAAAGGAATAAAAAAAGCTAAAGCAGGAAGTTGCGATAAGCCTCCCTCAAAATTGGAAATAACCTTTGCTCCGATGGTGCCTCCCACCATGGCAATAATTAACCATGGTAGCCTCGAAAGACTTGACTTGATAATGGAAGTAGAGGAATCTGAATTCTCGTTGATCCCCGTAGCCATTTTAAAATCCTTGTCGGCCTCCTCCTTAATATAATCAACGACGTCATCGAGGGTAATCCTTCCAACGAGTTTGTTTTGATAATCAACAACCGGAATGGATACTAAATCGTATTTTTCCATGATGCGCGCAACCTCTTCCGCGGAATCGCTGGTGGTAACTTTAATAATGTTCTTCGATTGATAAAGCTCCTCTATGGTGGTGCGTGTATCGGCGAAAATGAGCCGTTTCAGGGAAAGCACCCCAACGAGTTGTTCCGCCTCATTCACTACAAATATATTGTACACTTTTTCAACGTCCTCGGCCTGTTTTCTCAGTTCCATAATGGCGCGTCGCACCGTCCATTCAACATGGGCTTGAAAGAACTCTTTTTGCATCAATCCCCCGGCCGAATCGTCGTCGTAATTCAAGAGGTCGACAATGTCTTCAGCGGCATCATCGTCTTCCATTTGCGCGATGACCTGTTGGATTTGATCCTTGGACAGTTCACCTAGAATGTCGGCCGCATCATCGGAATCGAGGTTTTCGAGCTGGTCTGCAATTTCTTTGGAGGAAAGAGAGGCAATAAATCGATCCCGAACATCTTCGTCGAGCTCCATTAAGATATCGCCTTGCAGGTCTTCGTCTTCTACGAGAAAGTAAACGTATTTTGCCTCTTCGTTGGTGAGTTGGTCGAGAATTTCGGCCACATCGGCGTAATGCAAATGCAGCACGTGCTCTTTGAGCCAAGGCGCATCGTCCGAAGCGATTCGCGACCTAATTTCTTGGAGGAATTCTTTGGTTAAGTCTGGGCTCATGCGTACCCCTTACGCATATTTATCCGAAAGGTTAAGGTAAAGCACAAAAAACGCCCTTTTTTTATCCTTTCTTCTTTTTCTTGAGGGGAGCTATACGCCCCATAAGAGCGGTGTTTTCCTTTGCCTTCTGATATTTTTCGGAAATTATCTGCCAATTGAGTAATTCCCACACCGCCGACAAATAATCGGCGCGACGGTTTTGGTAATTCAGGTAATATGCGTGTTCCCAAACATCGATTCCGGCTATTGGAATACCTCTTTGGGCATCCAAGGGCATCAACGGATTGTCTTGATTGGCGGTGGAAACCACAGCAAGCTTCAATTCAGGGGTTAGTATTAACCAGGCCCAACCGGAACCAAAGCGGGACATTGCCGCTTTGTTGAGTTCTTTTTTCAAGGAGTCCAAATTGCCAAAAGAGGTGTTAATTTCTTTGGAAAGATCCGCACTAATGGCGCCTTGTTTTGCTTTTGGCGCTAAAATTTCCCAAAACAACGAATGGTTATAGTGTCCTCCCGCGTTGTTGCGTATGGCATCACTGCTTAACGCCGACTTATTCAATAAAACATCCTCAAGCGTATAGTCGTCGTAGGGTGTTCCTTTAAGCGCTTTATTGAGATTATTAACATAGGCTTGGTGGTGTTTGGTAAGGTGAATTTCCATGGTTTGCGCATCGATATACGGTGCATAATCTTGGTATGCATAGGGCAACTTCGGTAAGGTAAATGGTTGTGCAATTACAACGAATACCGCATTGAAGAGCAGAAAAAGGGACAAAACAGCGTGGCGCATGGTACTTTTTAGGACGAAGGTACGAAACATCTAGGAGTTGTTGGTATCTCGGTTTGCCTGTTTTATCGTATTTTTGACGGAAAATTTTAGCTAAAAATCATGGGTTTTAGGGAATATAAGGGCCTCCATTTAACGGGTATTGCTGAAGAAATTAATGCGCATTGGGAGCAGCACGAAATATTTAAAAAATCCATTGATCAAAAAGGAAAAGAAGGGGACTTTGTTTTTTACGAAGGGCCGCCATCGGCCAATGGGGTTCCAGGAATTCACCACGTTATGGGAAGGGCGATCAAAGACACGTTTTGCCGTTACAAAACCCTTAAAGGATATCGAGTAAACAGGAAAGCCGGGTGGGATACGCATGGCTTACCAGTAGAGCTCGGAGTAGAAAAGGAGCTTGGAATCACCAAAGAAGATATCGGGACCAAAATTTCGGTGGATGAATACAACACTGCTTGCAAAAATGCAGTGATGCGCTATACGGATATTTGGAATCGTCTCACCAAAAACATGGGTTACTGGGTTGATATGAATGCTCCGTATGTAACCTACGACAGTAAATACATGGAGTCGGTTTGGTGGTTGCTGCATGAGTTGTACGAAAAAAACTTGCTCTACAAAGGCTATACTATTCAGCCGTATTCCCCGAAAGCAGGAACTGGACTTTCTTCCCACGAATTGAACCAACCTGGATGTTACAAAACTGTCAAAGACACTACCGTTGTTGCTCAATTTAAATGGCTCCCCAACCAAGAAAATCCTTGGGGAAATTACGGAGACAACCGGTACTTTTTGGCTTGGACAACGACACCATGGACCTTGCCTTCCAATACGGCCCTTACGGTTGGGCCTACGATAGAATATGCCTTAATTCACACCTTTAACCCCTACACGTTCGAAAGAATGGAAGTGGTTTGTGCCGCTGCATTGGTAACTTCGTTATTTGGCAAAGGATTCTTGCGCGTTGATAACCTCGAGGCCTTGGTGATGTCGGAAGACAAAAAAGTTCTTCCCTACTATTGTGAGCCTGCTTTTGAGGGACAACGGTTGTTAGGAATCCAATACGAGCAGCTGTTGCCGTATTGTCAACCCATGGATCGGCCTCAAGAAGCGTTTCGTGTCATTGGTGGGAGTTTTGTGACCACAGAAGACGGAACCGGTATAGTTCATACGGCGCCAACTTTTGGTGCCGACGATGCGCGCGTTGCCCAAGAAGCGGGCGTCCCTGCAATGTTAATTCCCAATGAAAACGGGAACCCTGTTCCTCTGGTGGATTTGCAGGGGAGGTTTCGTGCAGAGGTTGGGGACTTAGGGGGAAAATATGTCAAAAACGAGTATTACCCAGAAGGAGAGGCGCCGGAAAAATCCGTGGACGTAGAAATTGCCATTCAATTGAAGGAGCGAGGCTTAGCGTTCAAAGTGGAAAAATACGAACACAGTTATCCGCATTGTTGGCGAACGGATAAGCCCGTTTTGTATTACCCTTTAGATTCTTGGTTTATCCGTGTAGCAGAAAACCGAGAAGCCTTGGTTGAACTGAACAAAACCATCCATTGGAATCCAGAATCTACCGGCAGTGGCCGTTTCGGAAAATGGTTGGAGAATGCCAACGATTGGAATTTATCTCGCTCGCGCTACTGGGGAATCCCAATTCCCATTTGGAGTACTGAAGAAGGAGACGAACGGATGTGCATTGGATCGGTAGCAGATTTATACGAGGCTTGTGAAGCGTCGGTAAAAGCAGGCTTGATGCAAGAAAACCCCTTGAAAGATTTTGAGCCGGGAAACATGAGCGACCACAATTATTCGTTGATTGATCTTCACAAACACGCCTTAGATCCCATTGTTTTGGTGTCTCCATCTGGAAAGCCGATGCGTCGTGAAAGCGATTTAATCGATGTGTGGTTTGATTCGGGGGCCATGCCTTATGCCCAATGGCATTATCCTTTTGAAAACAAATCATTTATCGACGAAGGAAGCCATTATCCTGCCGATTTTATTGCTGAAGGCGTTGATCAAACCCGTGGTTGGTTTTACACCTTGCACACCATTTCTTCTTTGGTTTTTGGAAAACCGGCCTATAAAAATGTCCTTTCAAACGGACTCGTTTTGGATAAATTCGGGCAGAAAATGTCGAAACGACTCGGTAATACGGTAGACCCTTTCATTACCTTAGATACCTACGGTGCCGACGCAACGAGGTGGTATATGCTAACCAATGCGCAACCTTGGGACAATTTAAAATTTGACGAGGCGGGAATACAAGAAACGCAGCGAAAGTTCTTTGGCACCTTGTACAACACGTATTCGTTCTTTGCATTGTACGCCAACGTCGACCAGTTCGACGCAAATGCAGTCGAAATTCCTATTGAAAACCGTCCAGAAATGGACCGTTGGATTTTATCCAAATTAAACAGCTTAATCCAGTTCGTGGACTCATGCTATGAACGCTATGACGTAACAACCGCGGGGCGTCAGCTGCAAGATTTCGTAAGCGATCAATTATCCAATTGGTATGTACGGCTCGGAAGAAGGCGATTTTGGAAAAACGACGACGCTCAAGATAAATTAGCCGCCTATCAAACACTGTATACTTGCCTGAAATCACTCAGTATACTTGCCGCGCCCATCGCTCCGTTTTACATGGACCGTTTATTCTTGGATTTAACGCAAGGCAGAGAGGGTGAGTCCGTGCATTTAGCGGACTTTCCAAGGGCCAATACCCTCCTCATTAACGCTGCTTTAGAAGAAGAAATCGATCTGGCGCAAAGGATTACTTCCCTGGTTCTTAGCTTGCGTAAAAAAGAGAAAATTCGCGTTCGGCAGCCTTTATCGCGTATTTTGATTCCAGATACCGGCGAGCCCTTTAAAAGCCGTTTGAATCGGGTGGCGGCCTTGATCCAATCGGAAGTCAATGTAAAGGCCATTGAATGGATGGACGTAAGCACCTTGGTGAAACAGGTGAAACCCAATTTCAAAACCATTGGCCCGAAATACGGCGCTCAAATGAAGGCCATCGCCGCATGGATCAACGGATTAAGTTCTGAAGATATCCAACAAATTGAGCAGGATCAAGGAACTACCCTTACCCTTGATGGATCAACCATCGAATTAGAAATTTCAGACTTTGAAATAACNACCAAAGACGTTCCAGGATGGGTTGTCGCAACGGAGGGCTTACTAACGGTCGCCTTGGACATCGAGATTACCGAAGAATTGGCGCAAGAGGGTATCGCTCGTGAAGTTGTAAACCGCCTTCAGAACGCTCGCAAAGATGCCGGTTTTGAAGTAACCGACCGAGTGGTAATTTCTTACTGCGGAAGCGAAACGATAACGCGAGGAATACGCGCCTTTTCGCACTATATTGCCGAAGAAGTATTAGCGAACCAAATCAACCATACCCCGCAAATATTGAATGGTACGAACGAAGAAATTCTTGTGGCCGATGATTTCATTTTCACCTTAACCAAAGACCAATGACTTGGATATTTGATCAAAAAGAAACCTCCGCATCGGAAGGAGCTTCGATAACATGGATTGACCACCGGTTTTTTACCCTAGAATTTGAGGGCATATCCTACCATGGTGAAGTCCTAGCCGACGAAAGTGAATCGCAGGCATTGCATCTTAAAATCAACCATCGCGTATTTCACGTTCGAAAAAAACACGAATTGGATGAATTAATCCAACAGTTAGGTCTTGATAAACCAAAGGTTCGAAAGATTAAAAACTTCAATGCCCCAATGCCAGGAAGGGTTTTGAAGGTTTTCGTTCAAATTGGCGATGCAGTTGAGCCCGGAACGCCGTTGCTTTCGCTGGAGGCCATGAAAATGGAGAACACCTTGAAATCCAACGGAACAGGAGTGGTTAAAAGCGTCTCTGTCCAGGAAGGTGAGGTGGTTGACAAAGGAGCTGTATTATTGGAATTTAATTAACATTCAGGTAATTAAAAATCCTTTATTTTACAAAAAGTTGGATTCATGAAAACCTTTAATCGGGAATTAAGCTGGTTAAATTTTAATGCTAGGGTTTTACAAGAAGCACTTGATGCAAGGGTTCCCTTGATTGAACGCTTTCGATTCCTCGGCATTTATTCGAACAATCTTGACGAGTTTTTTAGGGTGCGGGTCGCCGAAGTGCGGCGCTTAATAGCGCTCAAAAAGAAAAGAATTTATGGCTACGACGGAAGTCCGGAAGACCTGTACAAAGAACTTCGTAAAGTGGTATTGCATCAACAAGATCTTTTCGAATCCTGCTATAAAAACCTCATTGAATTATTAAAGGAGGAGAAGATATTTACCTTAAATGAAGACCGATTAGATGGCCACTTATCGGAGATGGCCACTCATTATTTCAATGAGCAATTCAAGCACATGCTGTTTCCTATTATTTTGGATCGCAAGGCGGCATTTCCAGAATTGAGGGATGATGCGATTTATTTAGCTGTAAAAATTCAGCAAAAAGGAAATGCGAACCGGTATGCCTTAGTGCAAATTCCTTCGGGAAAAAATCGTTTTTTGGTATTAAACGAAGGGGAAAACGCCTACTTTATTTTGGCCGATGATCTCATCCGAAAACACCTAGGGGATATTTTTTCCATTGTGCCGTACGATAAAATTTCGGCCTACACCTTTAAATTTACCCGAGACGCAGAATTGGACATCGAAGATAGCCTTGGCGAATCCTATTCCGAAAAGATTGAGCGAAGTTTAAAAAAACGTAAAAAAGGAGTTCCAGTCAGGTTTGTGTACGATGAAACGATGCCGGAAGACTTGCTGAAATACCTGCTCGACTGCCTGAAACTGGGTAAAAGTGCGAACGCAATACCCGGTGGAAGATATCACAACTTCAAAGACTTTCTTCAATTCCCGGATTTTAACCGAAAGCAATTGGTTTACCAACCTCAACCGGCAAATCCGCATCCTGATTTGGAAAACAATAAACAGATCCTGAATTCTTTGGTTAAAAAGGACGTTTTTTTGCACTTTCCATACCAGAAATTCGAATACATCATTGATGTTCTGCGAGAAGCAGCCATTGACCCCTTGGTGACGGAAATCAAAATCAATGTGTACCGTTTAGCTCCTGATTCTCAAGTTATGCGAGCCTTAATTGCGGCCATATTAAACCGTAAGCAAGTAGTAGTGGTCATGGAGTTGCAGGCTCGTTTCGATGAAGAAAACAACTTAAAATGGTCCAATCAACTTGAAGAGTACGGGGCGAAGGTGATTTTTGGCGTTCCCAACCTTAAAGTTCATTCTAAGTTGTTGTACATAAAACGGCAGAGCAAGGAGGGCGATTTTTCCGTTGCCTACGTTGGAACCGGAAACTTCAACGAACGATCTTCTAAAATATATACCGACTTTGCTTTGTTAACCGGCAACAAACGGGTTGTGAGTGAAGTGGCGCAAGTTTTTAAATTATTGGAAAACAACTTAGAGCGGGTCAGCTTTCGAAACCTCTTAGTATCGCCCATTAATTATCGTAAAAAACTTCTTGCGCTAATGGACAAGGAAATTGCTTTTGTCAAGGCAGGAAAAGCGGGCTCGATCAAAATTAAATTGAACAACCTTACCGATCCCGAAATGATTCAAAAAATCGTAGTTGCTAGCGAAGCTGGGGTAAAAGTTGATATGATTGTACGCGGAATTTGTTGCTTAAAAACCAACCACAAGAAAAACCCGAATTTAACGGTAATCAGCATTGTCGATCGTTATTTGGAGCATGCCCGTTGTTTTGTCTTTGGTAACGGCGGAAATCCCGTTTATTACATCGGAAGTGCAGATCTCATGGAGCGAAACCTGGACGCGCGTATTGAAGTCGCAACGCCTATTTTTGACCGTAAAATTCAAGAAGAGATTGATGTGATTTTAGATTATCAGTGGCGAGGAACGGTAAAATCGAGGTGGATTGATTCCGACATGAAAAATGAGTACCGACAACCCGAGGGTCCTCCTTTTCATGCACAGCAGAATTTATACTTGCGGTATAGATCCCATCAAGAATAACCGTTTTCAGTGCTTTACGGCTTAATTGTACGGCTTAAATGTACGGCACGGTGCACGGCAAGACTTAAAGGGTCTTTCCATTGATACGTAACCTCATGGCTTGAATCACACCAATTTTGAATCGAAGCGAGGTCTTTACTACACAGCGAAAAAAGAACCATAGCTCCCAAACGTTTTAAGGCGGCTGCATTGCAATGCTGTTCATAATGGTTGACATAGGGAATCACCAGAAGTTTTTTCTTAAGATACAGCGCTTCGGAGGGCAGTTCGAAACCCGCTCCGCAAATAACCCCACGTGCGCTAAGCAAGTCTTCAAGAAACCCCTCATTACTTATCGGCTTGAAACAACAATTTCCCCATTGAACCTGCTGCTTCAACTCTTTGGAGAAAACAATGAACGAAGCCACTACCGAATTAAGAACCCGTGCAATGATATCATCGCCATAACCCGTTAAGTATACCACGTAATGATCTCCTTTTACAGGTGTCGATTCTATGATTTCTTTCCGAAGAATCGGTTGAAAAATGTTTTCAGAATACGCTTCGAAATGAAAACCTATCGTGGAGGTTGAAGGACAGTATTTTTTTATAATCCAACGGCCTACGGGAAATCGTCGCATTGTTTGGGGGCTCGTTGCATCTCGTACTGCCGCCTGATGACTCATTTCAATGCATGGAATACCTTTTCGTTTACACGCCCAAGCACTTACCGGTTCAAAATCTGAGATTACCAAGTCGTACTCCGCAACGGGAAGCGCCTTAATTTCTTTTAAAAACGTAAAGGGGCGGGTAATTAACATGGTTTTCCAAAGGTTGATACCTCCTCTTTTCGAAGGAATAAAACTCATGCCTCGAAAACGATACTTTACCGGGTATGGAAAGGTAATTTGCGATTGAGTGCCGCTAATAAGAACATCAACTTTCCCATACTTCATCCATTCAGGAAGGAGCGCTATGGCTCGGCTTAAATGTCCATTTCCTGTTCCCTGAACTGCGTATAAAATCTTCATGCTTCTTGATCTTCAACAATCATTGAAAGATCAATATTAATAGAATTTAAGCGTTCTTCATTGCTTGTAGATAATTTTGCGTCGAATTGATATAAAGACCATGTTCCGTTGGCATACTCTAATGCGGTGTGGTTTTCAACCCAATCCCCCGAATTCAAATAAACCACCTCCGGCTCTCCCTCCTTACAACACGTTTTAATCGCCGGTTGATGAATATGCCCGCAAATAACATAACGAAATCCTTTCTGTCGCGCAATCTCCATGACATTGGATTCAAAATCATTGATATAAGCAATAACTCCTTTCACTTTATCCTTGACGCGCTTTGAAATCGAAACCCTTTCCCTTCCAACTTTCAATAAAAACCAATTCACCATCGTATTTAATAAAATTAAGAAATCATATCCCTTACCCCCCAACTTAGCAACCCATTTAGAATACCTTATTGAATTATCAAATACATCCCCATGAAAAAACCATGCTTTGCCAGTGGGTAAGTCCAATACAAGTTTATTGTCCATGACAAAATTGCCCATATTAAACTTACTGAACCTGCGCAATGCTTCGTCGTGATTCCCGAGAATGTAATATACTTTGGTTCCATGAGACATCAAACGAATCACTTCTCGAATCACCTTTAAGTGCGATTCCGGAAAATACTTTTTATTGAATTGCCATATATCAATAATATCCCCGTTTAATACGAGAATTTTGGGTTTTATGGTTTTTAAATAAACCACTAACTCCCGGGCTGCAGATCCATAAGTGCCTAAATGCACATCGGAAATAACAACCACATCGTGCGTGAAATCGTGCATGCACAAATTTGTTGGTTTAAGTCCATCCCCTTGTTAAGAAATAATTTTCCTTGTGTTAATTTTCCCCCAAGCGTTGCTTTTCAGGGAATACCCCTAACAGCTAATGCGATAATTTCCATAAACCCCTCTTTATTTTTACTTTTATGTCATGAAAAAAATACTCGTTACGGGAGGCGCTGGTTATATCGGTTCCCATACCGTGGTTTCGCTCGTGGAACAAGGTTATTTTCCCGTTATAGTAGACGATTTAAGGAACAGCTCCTTGGTTCTTTTAGAGGGGCTTAAGGAACTTTGCGGCGATCGTTTTTCATTTTTATCGATAGACATTTGCGAAAAATCTCATCTTTTTTCCGTTTTTGAATCGCGAGCCATTGATGCCGTGATCCATTTTGCGGCGTACAAATCGGTGGGAGAATCGTGCGACGTCCCCCTGAGATACTATCAAAACAACCTCATTGGGTTAATGAACGTTTTGGAGGCTTGCCAAACGTTTAAGGTGGAAAAATTCGTTTTTTCTTCTTCGTGTACGGTTTATGGGGAGCCGGAAGTGCGTCAAGTGTTCGAAAGCACCCCGAAACGCCTTCCCGAATCTCCCTACGGTTTTACCAAATGGATGGGGGAACAAATCATTGAAGACATACACCGAAACCCCCAACCATTCAACACCCTTTGTTTGAGGTATTTCAATCCCATTGGAGCTCATCCAAGCGGATTCATCGGTGAACTTCCCGTAGGAATTCCTAACAACTTATTGCCTTATATTACTCAAACGGCGGCAGGAATTCGCGAGCACCTTACCGTTTTTGGCGACGACTACCCAACGCCTGACGGAACCTGCATCCGCGACTACATCCACGTGTGCGATGTGGCCGAGGCACATGTTCGCGCATTGCAGCATGAAGGATCTTTGCCGTTGGACGTGTTTAATATTGGAACGGGTAAGGGAACCTCTGTGTTGGAAATGGTACGGTCCTTCATGGATGTTTCTGGGCTTAATTTACCCTACCAATTGGGGGCGAGAAGACCGGGTGATATTACCGAGATTTTTGCAAACGTTGAAAAATCGAAAAGAGAGCTTGGATGGACGGCACAACGAAGTGTAGAGGACGCCCTCCGCGATGCTTGGAATTGGGAACAACAGCTGAAACAACATGATTGACACCCATTGCCATCTCTACGACCCCTGCTTTAAAGAAGATTTCGACGCGCTTATTGCGCGTGCCCAAGAAAATGGGGTTGAAAAAATCCTTCTTCCGAACATTGACCAGGAATCTTGGGACCCCTTATTGGATTTGATTCAAAAGAGCAACCTTCCCTGCTATCCCATGCTGGGATTACATCCTTGTTATGTCACAGAACATTATGAGAAAGAACTTTTGTTCCTTCGAATAGAACTGGAGCGCCGCAAAAGCGCGCTGGTGGCAATCGGAGAAATTGGATTGGATTTGTATTGGGATAAAAGCCGCTTATCCGACCAAATAAAAGCGTTAAAACAACAACTTGACTGGGCTCTTGAGTTTCATTTACCGGTAGCGCTTCATGTTCGAGACGCTTTTGATCCACTGTTTGAGGTGTTAGAAGATTATCGGGACACGCACCTTAGGGGGGTTTTTCATTGCTTTACCGGAGAAGAACATCAGCTCAACCATATACTCCAATATTATCCGTCTTTTTATTTTGGAATTGGCGGGGTTGTCACCTACAAAAAAAGCGGCTTAGCAGAGGTGTTAAAGCAGATTCCCTTAAATCGAATGTTGCTTGAAACCGATGCGCCGTATTTACCTCCTGCCCCCCATCGAGGAAAACGCAATGAACCCTCGTTTTTAATTCATATTGCCGATCGGATAAGTGATGTGCTTGAAATCCCGATAGAACGCGTAAAGAAATTTACCTCCGAAAACGCCCAACATTTGTTTAACCTCAACTCCCAAACATCATGAAACCATCCGTAATGTTAATCTACACCGGAGGAACCATTGGAATGATGGAGGACCCGAATACCGGAGAGCTTCAGCCCTTGAAGTTCGATTATATTCATCAGCAAATTCCCGAAATTCAACGGTTAGAGGTGGACGTAAAACCGGTGAGCATTTCCAAACCTGTGGATTCCTCTCAAATGCATCCTGATCATTGGATTGAATTAGTAGATATTATTGAAAAGCACGAGGCTGAGGTAGATGGTTTTGTTATTTTACACGGAACCGACACCATGGCGTATACGTCCTCCGCCTTGAGTTTTATGGTTCAGAACCTTGAGAAACCGATTGTTATTACCGGATCACAGCTGCCGGTGGGGGTGTTGCGATCTGATGGAAAAGAGAACCTCTTAGCCGCGATGGAAATTGCCGGCAAAAAAGATCTTGAAGGAAATCCCTTGCTTAAAGAGGTCGCTGTTTTTTTTCAATCAAAACTGTTTCGAGGAAACCGCGTATCGAAGGTTTCGGCCCATCAATTCGATGCCTTTGACTCCCCAAATTATCCTTTGTTGGGATTTGCGGGGGTTGAAATTGAAATAGATTCTTCAAGGAGCAAATCAAGAAACGAGGACCCAAAGGTGTTTTCCCGAAACCTGGACGTTCGAGTGGGACTATTAAAGCTCTATCCTGGGATTCACTTAAACTCATATGCTTCGATATTCACGGTTGAAAACCATCGTGCGGTCATCGTAGAAGCCTTTGGGTCGGGAAATACGCCGAACGACGAATCGTTCACTGAAATCCTTTCATCGTATGTGTTGCAAGGAGGCATTATTGCCTACATAACTCAGTGCACCAGTGGAAGTGTTTTGCCTGGAAAATATGCTTCAGGACATCTTATGGTAGAATTAGGTGCTTGGAACGGAAAAAACCTTACCACAGAGGCCGCATTGACCAAGATGATGTGGTTGCTTGGACAGGGATTAAATCCCACCAAGGATTGGTTTGAAAAATCCATTTGCGGCGAGAGCGACTAGCGCCTTCTCTTCGTTTTTGAATAATCTTCGTAATCCTCGATAACTTCTTGACTAATTGCCTCAGTGACCGAAATCGGAATGAAATCTACCTCGACGTTGGTTTTGTCGAGTCCGAAATCTTCTGCGGGCTTAAGCCCCGTTGACTTCACGAAACGGTATATCCTTATGCAAAGTTGCTGGAAGGGGGTTAAATAATTATCCGTTGAAATTCGAGAATTTATTACAACGAATTTGAAATCCACCGGGATGTTGCTGTTTCGCATTGATTCAAATACACTTTCATTGACCAATTCGCCTTTTTCCACCATTTTACAATGGATTTTGCGCATCATATACTCGGTTCGGTGTTCCTCCTTAAATCCGTATTGCAGATTTATGTAATAGGCCTCGCCGTCAATCAGTTCGTTGACCGAATAATGAACCCCCCAAGGCTCGTTCAGGATTTCAATGTGAAGAAACCAGGTAATGCCCGCTTTTCGTGGTTTTTTCCCAAACAAGGAGTGGTAAACGGTAACGTCCAATTTATCCGCAGAGGGGCTTCGCGTTGGAAAAACCAAATTCGTGGCTTCGAAAGGTATTCCTGGTTCTTTCTTAACTGCTTCCAATAAAGGAGTAACCGCTGTCATTGGTAGATACTCCGTAATGTTTTTCCTTAATTGCCGGGCTTTGTAATAAAAGAAAAGCAAAGCAAAAAAGGAACTTGCCAATGCGAGTGTAAACCAACCTCCATGAACGACTTTGCCTAAGTTTGAAAACAGAAAGACGAATTCTATGGCCATAAAAAACAAAAAAACCAACCCATAAAAATGCCTTATTCGAGAACTCGACAAGTATAATAACACCATTAACAGCAAAGAGGTCATCACCATGTTAATGGTAATAGCCAAACCATAGGCGCTCTCCATTTTTTCCGATTTGCCAAAAAACCAAATCACCAATAAACAGCCTAACATCAATACCCAGTTGATGAAGGGGATGTAAATTTGTCCTTGATGGTCCGAAGGAAACTTCACCTTAAGATTCGTCCATAGTTTTAATTTTATCGCTTCATTCATCAATGTGAACA
>JGI25922J50271_10000067_pt1 | contig 28080 bp, 24 predicted proteins | sample LauGreSu1BDMLBDD_2_FD_50271 | JGI IMG/M metagenome (IMG submission 50271) | reverse complement strand
GCGCCCGACACGGGGCCGTCTTGGCAGTACTCGGGCGGCGTGCATATCTTCGCCAGGAACGACACGCACAGGTAAGTAGCCAGGACCCACGCGAATACGTCCACGGGACTGCACGCCGCCGCGAAAGCGATTCCGTGCGCGCCCGCCGCGACGAACCAGAACAGCGCATTCCACAGCCCCGTCTGCCCTAGCACCTCCGGGCCGAAAGAGGTGTCCTCCGCGATGAGGCCTGCCTCGTGCAGGCTGAACGTGTTGCTGACGAAGGCCGCCGCGGCAGCGCTCACGGCAAGCGAGGGCAGCGCGAGCATGAGCCTGACCGATCGCGTGTCACCGCAGGCGTGCGTGAGGGTCCCGTTGGTCACGCAGGGCACGTAGGTGAAGACTTGGACGGACACAGGGGGGTATAGGATGATCATGAGGCCGACCGCGGCCAGCTGGAGCGCGCCCAGAGTGTACAGCCCGCCCTTGGCGCATTCCATTTAGCTTGAATGTTTCAAGGAACCCGAGGACGTTAAATATTTAACGCGCAGCGGACTCGGACGCTCATCCCATGCAAGAACTCCATCCGTACTCCGCAGATGAGACCGAGCCGACGCAGGCCTGGCTCGGGAGAGCCGCGGTGTTCAGGCCAAGGCCATTCGACGCGCAGGACTACATCGCTAGCCGACCCAAGAGCCGCAGGGGCCGCAGCTCGGTAGGGTACCTGGAAGAGCCCAAGGCGTACGTGCCAGAACCTAAGCCCAAACCGCAGATATGGGCGCCGTACGGGGTGCGCGAGGCAGAGCCAGGGCTCGACAAGGACGAGAAGGAAAGCGAGGCGTACCACGCGAGAGACACAGACGAGCCTTATGCAGAGCCAGAGCCCGAGCCCGAGCCACAAGCACTCCACGATGAGACACTGCTGGACTTGGTCAACTCCGCGATGCCTTGGCCTGCTTTGACGGACTTGGACTCTTTCCAGGCTGATATTGGTATCGGCGCGGTCGACAAGAACAAAACGCGGGCGTCCACACAGAGAAAGCCCAAGACCCACCCAGAAGACGACCTCGAAAAGCCCCGAAGGCTCGGGCGCAGCGCCTACGACGCCATGGAGACCCACGGACACTTCGGGCTCGTGGACGGAGGCGAGACTTCCTCGGGGGGTATCCGCAGGGTGATCGTGCACGTGCCCAAGCGAAATCGGGGATACGCCCTGGACATCAAGCAGGGGGAAATCATCTTCGCCAACAGCGCCAGGGGAAAGCCAGTCGGAGGCAGGCTGGAAGTGAGCTACGTGTCCCGCCACAAGTACGTCTCGCCGGGCCACGCAGTCTCCTCCTGCGTCGTGGGGATCCCCGAGGACCAGTGGAGGCGATTCAGGGAGTGACAAAGAGGGCACGCGTGGTATTTAAGCGATCCCCGACATGGCACAGCAGAATCACAGAGGAAATGGCCGACGCGTCCAAGCCTCCCGCGACTTCCTCGGACATCTCTTCTATCCTAGCCCAAGTCCAGAACTTGCAGGGTGACCGCGAGAAGCTCATGCGAGAGCTGGAGGCGGCGCGCGCTGAGATGAGCCAGCTCAAGCAGGGCAAGCGAGACGAGATGAAGAAGGTGTTCGACACAGTCATCTCAAAGTGGCTGGAAGACAGCGTCAAGGACGAGGAGGCCAGGAAGCAGTTCTCGCAGGGCATGGAGCGCATCATGGAGAGCACCAACGACAGCGGGGTGTGGACAGTGGCGTGCGCGGCGTCCAATCTCCACAAGTCTCAGCTCGAGGAGATCGAGCGCCTTCGAGTCGAGAACGAGGCCCTCAAGAGCGCGCCGAGCGGCGGATTCAGGGACGAGAGCTCGCGCAAGAGGCCGCGGGAAGACAGCGCGCCGGACAAGAACGACTTCTGGGCGGGGTTCGAGGTGGACGTGCACAGGCTCTAATGCAATAAACAAATATTTCATTCCTAAACCAGCCTGTGCTGGGTCGGCTGGCTGTTGAGCCGGTAGCCCTTGCCCGCTCGCAGGCTCGCCACCCCGATAAAGTCCGGCCCGTGGTGGCCGCTGCCCAGCACCTCCTGGATCACCCCGCCCGTCTCCGCGCTCACCACCCGCATCGTCCCCTGGAACGCCAGCGCGTCCGAGCTGACCTCGTTCTCCATCGCGGCCAGCCCGGCGTTCTTGCGGATCGTGTGCAGCTCCCAGAAGTCGGGCATCTTGTCCTTGTACGGCGCGTACGCGTTGTAGTACAGTGGGTTGTTGAACACGCGGAACTGCTGCGCGTCCACGACGTGCAGGTTGTCGAAGTCGGCCCGGACAGCCACGCCCTCGTTGCCCGGCTGCAGGCGGTCGTAGAACACCACAGGCGATGGCCAGTTCGAGTTGAAGTTGCGCTTGTACACGCTCTCCCCTCCGACCTCCGACGGGCGATTCTTGGCGCTCTTGTGGTGGAACGCCATGACCATCATGCTCGGGCCGCGGTACGGGCGCGTCACGTCCGTGGTCGCCTGCATGAAGGCGTGGCGGGAGTAGGGAGAGGTCTCGTCCGCGTTCCAGTCCACCGCCGTGTCGTCCTTGCCGCCCACGTAGCCGTCGTAGGCCACGTCCCACAGCCGGATCAGGTTCCTCTCGTTGATCACGATCGCCCGCTCGTGGTACTTGTACGACATGCCCCAGATGCCGTGCATCGAGTCGTCGTAGCAGCTCAGCTCCGTCTGGCCCCAGAACGTGCTCCCGAGAGACTCCCCGCCCTGGCCCAGGATGATCCCCATCATGTGGTGCTCGATGTTGGGGCGCACGATGACGATCTCGATGTTCTCGGACTCCTGCATCGCATTCGCGTCGCGCATGCTCAACCCGGTGCTGGGGCCCTCTTGCGGCACGTTGTAAAGCATCAGTCCCTGCCCGAAATTGGCGGGGGCGCCTCGGAGGCCGGGGTGAATGTAGTGATCAAAGGGTGGCCATTCGCAGTGCGTCGAGTTGTACACGTAGTCCAGATCGATCTCTTGGTCCGCCCAGAGCCGCCACGCCAGCATGTTGAAGAAGCAGGTCACGTCCTTGTCCGTGATGTCGGGGAGGTCCGCGGGGATGGGCACGGCGTAGTTGATGGATTCAGGCGCAAGAGTGTCAATGGCAACAGTGGCAGTGGCGATCTCTCCGATGACGTGAGGCGTAAAGGCAAGGGCATGTTGGTAACCATCATAAGCAGAAAGCTGTCGTTTCCAGTTGGTGGCATGGGAATCAGTGCAAAGAACGTCTTCATCTGTTGTAGATACTCGTGGAAGCCACCAGTATGATTCATTCTCGTATCGAGAGTGGTGTGTAAATGCTCTACCATAATTTTGTGTTATGCATTGCTGAATGTCTGGCTGTACCGAATAAGCCATCTCCGTGCGTGTCATGTTCCCCCCACCTCGATTCGTCTTGATCGTATTGAGGAGTCGCTTGACTTCGTCATATAAGGCTCTGTACTTCTGTCCATTGTCAAGAATTATGTCGAATAGCCGCGTGTGTGACCAGTAGAGGCTATCCGCTGACCAGCGGGCGTCTCGAGATGCCATACAACCTTGAACGAATGATTCGCCCATGAGCATGTGATACCCAATTAGGTCACCGAAACATCTGAATTGCTTCGTTGGTTGCCTGAAGTGATTTGGACAGTTCCAAGCACCCAAGTCTCGAAGAGTCTGCTTGCACCAATGGTTTGCAGGATTGATGGGATTCTCAGACATCTGTAGCGCGTCTTCGATTCTCTTAGTGGAGTCTCCCACTCTGACGTTCGGCTGTAGCAACGCAGTTGGGATGCCGTATCTTTTAAAGTTACGGATGTGGAATGAGCGCATGTAATTTCTTAAAGCAATGTCTTCTGGTGTTGCTCCTTGTCCATTGTCTCGAATGTCTACCAGTGCCTGCAAGTCATGAAATATATAGTTATTAGGTAATTCGTAGTTGAAGTAAAGTTCACCGTTATTCAAAATATGATTGAATCTGTTGACGTCTCTGGGGTAGGCAGCGACGGAGTTGATGAGATATCTGAGCTTGTTCGTTGCTAAGCCTCCAGCTGGGGGGTTGTGATCAAAGCGATAGTCCAAGCCATGCTTGATAAAGGAAGGCATCAAAACTCTGTTTGCTGGATCTGAAATGTCCATTGTGAACATTGCAATTGCCTCCATATCGATCGTCCCAGGAACGAACACCAGCTTGTCGCTGATAGGTTTTGGTTGCCAACAAAAAGTCTCCGTGATCACACCCGTGAACAACTGCTGGAAGAATTGCGTAATGTATCCCGTCTCGCCGGGGTGGACCTCGTTCATTGCCAGAAGAGCACCGAGGTGCGTGCCGAGTCGCGGAGCGTCGGCCATGTCTGCGTCCTCGTGGCCCAGAGCGGGGGCACCCGCGCCGGCGTGGACAGTGCCCAGCGTCCTCGCCACGTTGCGGATGATCCTGCTGTTGTCCATACCGGGTCCCTCAGTCATGTGAGCCGTATTCCCAACGTCGCACTGTGCCTTCTGCAGGAGGTCCTGGAAAGTGAACGAAGACCACGTGTCCCTCTCCTCATTGTAGAGCTGGAAGACCCGCTTGTAGTTATCCTTGTGAGGCAAGATCCGGTAGTACTCCGCGACCCTCACGCGCCTGCGCAGAATGTCCCTCGGCGGAGTCCCGGTCTCCATGCTGAACGCGCGCGTGTGCACGATCCCGATCCCGCGGTACGAGGACATCTCGGGGCCGCTCTTGAGTCGCTTCTGGCCTTCCGCGCCCTGCGTTACGATGTTCGTCCTGTCAGGCGTCATGGTGAGCTGGAAGGTCAGCTTAGAGTTGCACAGCATGAAGTCAGGCATGGGGGAGCCCCACGTCCTCAGCTGCGTTTTTGCCTCCTCAATGAGGATATCCAGCGCATTCTGGTTCTTCTGGACGAACCCGAACATCTCCACGAACTCCCTGCAGATCTGCGCGGCGGACTTGTCCTGCGTCATGTACTTCTCGTTCATGGTCTTCTGGTACGACGGCGCCAGCACCAGCGCCACGTGCACGTCCAGGTCGTTGGTCAGCTGAATCGACCCCACGAGCTGATTGAGCTGCCGCCTGAAATTCTCGCGCCCGGCCTCGGTCATCATGAAATTGTGCTCGAGCACGATGGCCATACCCTGCCGGATAAAGTAACCCGCATACGACCGCTTGCTCTGCTGCAGAGTCCTCGCCGCGGACTCGTACGGCACGCGCGACGCCAGGCCCTCGTCAAACGACCACACGTTCCACTTGATCTTCCCGTCCACATTGGTGATGTACTTGTACGGCAGAATCCGGCTCGTGAACGGCGAGCTCGTCGCGTCGGTGATGAGGCCGTCCACGCGGTCGGTCAGGTACTGATTGGGGCCCTTCAAGATGTCCGGTAGGTGCCACCTGCCGTGGCGCTTGAACCTCTGCAGGTCCTGCTTGATGTCGCGCGCGGAAGGCCCGAAGATGTTCTCGTACGCCTCGAGGGTGGGCTCGACGCTGTGAGCAGTGTACGTTCCACCCCCGTGGCGGCCGGGGTCGCCATCCGGGATGTAACTCGGAGGAGCCTCCACGTGATTGCGGTTGGTATCTCCGACTTGCATGCCGGCAGTCGGAGGCTAATCGAGCACATCTCGAGGCGCGCGTTTATATACCCGGCGCGCCGTATTCGTTCGAACCAAGCGAGGCGGCGCGAGGGATATCGCACAGGAGGCGAGTATTGGTACACGGGTGAAACGTACAGTAAAATATATTATAATAAATAAGAAAATTGTCACGCCGCAGCCGCGGGGCTCGGCACTTCGTACTCGATCTCCAGGCGGGCGATGTACTGGTACTTGGTCTTCATGAACTGCTCCAGGTGGTGCTTCTTCTCAGCCTCGCACTCTTCCGGCGTCCACTTGGCCTTGATCTTGAAGTCCTGCAGTGCCACCGTGCCGTCGGCCAGGTCGTCCCACGTCTCCGCGTTCAGCCTGTGGAGCTGCAGGCTGAACATGTTCATGTCCTGAGTTTGGACCTTGTTCAGAACCTGCGTCCTCAGCGCGTTGCAGCACGTGTTCATGACCTGCCTGGTCAGCTTGTACCACTGGCCGTCCATCTTGGGCATCTTGTCCACGTCGCAGCCGATCAAGTCCGTGTTGTACCGCAGCATCCCGATCGCGGGGTGCGTCTGGTGCACGAACAGGAACGGCTGGTTCGGGATCGGGATCACCCCTTCCTGCTCCAGGTTCGCCTTGTTCCACTTGCTGTACTGCTGGCGCCACGTGGCGTTCTCCGGCATGCAGGAGTCCCCCGTGTAGATCACCTGCGGCGACGACAGGGTGGACTTGGGCAGCACGCAGTACGCGTACCTGTCGCCCAGGTCCGTCACCTCGTTGGGGGGCACGCAGCTGATGGTCACTCCCAGGGCACACGGGAAAGTGCTCTGGGCCTCCTTCAAAGTAACGGACTTGATGAGCCCGTTCCTGATCAGGTCCACCTGCTCCTCGGGATTCATCCCGCTCTCCAAGGTCGGACAGAACATCTCGGTCTCCTTGCCGGCGATGGGCTTCCACATGGCAGCCTGCGGGCCGGCCAGCGCAAGATTCGCTAGGGACCCCGCTACGTTCACGCACAGCGTTCGCTTGACCACGGTGTTGTGACCAGCAGATGGCGCAGTAGCATCGGCCTGCAGTGCTCCGCTCATCCTATCGCCGGCATGGCCGCGGCAGCCTTAAATATCTCGGATGGAGGGGCTACTTTCTGAGTGAATCCGCAGTTCCATGTCTGAGTGAGCTTTGCAGGCGGAGTCGCGTTTACTTAAGCGATCGGCGTGCAAATAAAAGAGAAGCATGGACGCATTCCAGGTCAGCCAGGCAGTGCGCAGGGCCATACAGTACACCGTGGCCACGAGGGTCACCGCGCTGCTGGAGAGGGGAGTCCCAGATTCGTCAGAGAGGGCCGCGGTGGCAGGCGGCGCCGCAGTGCTGACGGTGGCCCTCAGAGATGAGACGGGGGGGCTCCCGAGCACTCGCGTCGCAGCAGACTTGGCCCTGATCGTCGCCACGAACACCCTCGTGCGGGCAGTGCTCGCCGACGGAGAGGACTCCCTGCCTCTGACCCTCGCGCACCTGTGCTGCATCATAGAGGTGGGCTCCGCGCTGAGCACGTTCGCGCTCGGAGACCTGGCAGACTCGTTCGTGGGGCAGGTGCAGTACACGTTCGCCAACGCAGTGTCGGCGCTGCTATTGACATCCTCGTCTGCCGTGGTGGCCGTGGCGGCAGCAGGGGGGTTGACGGGGCTGGCCTCGTGGGGTGCGAGCAGTGACAACGCGCTCTCCGTGGCATTCTCCCAGGCGGCTTTCAACGTCGCGAAGACGCTCATGCTCAAGTCCATCCCGGCAGGTCTCCAGCTGCCGACGATCGCGGGACTGCTGGCGTTCGTCAAGCCGCTGCACGGAAAACTGGGCGGCATAGGGCAGTCACTATACAGCTTTGCGGTGTACCAGGCCGGCGACAGCATACAGTCGGCGGTGGAGACGCAGCTGGCGCCCTCCGTGGCTGCGGCTGCGGCAGTCGCGGCGGCGTTCGTGATCCCCGTGGAGTCGATCCAGTCCGCAGCCAAGATAGCGGCCGTGGGGTCTGTGACAGACTGGGTGGTAAGCACGGTGCAGCAGGCGGCAGACCAGGACCCGATTCCGGCTCTGCTGGCCCTGCTCGTGTTCTGCAGGGTCGTCTTGGTAGCATTTGAGAAGACACGGGATTGATTACTCGGCGTTTTTTGGGTTCGGAATCACTGGTAAAGAAAGGCATTGTCGATCTTATTTATACGGCACGAAGTACGTGATCTGATTGAAAATGCGATTTTTAGGTCTCATTGTATGGATACTCGCGCTATTATTGTCGTCTGCTTGTTGTTTCATGAATATCGGAGACGTGTGTACAGTATCTGCGAGAGCCGCATGTACAGTCTGGAAGCGCATAGAGTTTAAAAAGAGAGAGAGATTGGCGGTGCAGCGGCGCATATGCAGGGTGATCTACGAGCAGAAGCAGATACTGGTGAATCAGACTGAGTACCAAAATCTTGAGTGCAGGTTCGTAGCCCTTCTTAAACGCGAAGATCAGCTGGTTGGCGAAATTTACAGCCTGGTGAAGGAGGGGATCGCGTTGAAACATGGTGCAGATAAACTTCGAGTCGCTGCAAAGAAGTTGCGGTAGAGGGGTTAAAATAAACAATCATTATTTTTTTTTTTTCGATGCAAAATAGGCTGGCAAGACGATCTCGGCAAAGGAAAGCAACACAGCCCACAAGAAAATGTTTCCCAGCGATTGGTCACACCAGACGGGACACAGAAAAAAGCGCAAGCAGGCAGAGGAAGCGGGGCAGCAGGCACTGACACAAAACGTGGAGCAAGCATCAAGCGCCGAAGTGGAGGCAGACTACCAGCCAGCGGCAGCCAACGGCCATCAGCAGCTGCCTTCACAGATATTGAAGTGCATCAACACGGCACAGAGCGCGCCCGTCATGCCCGACGAGCTCGACTTGGACGTCATACTCTCGCGCGTGCCGTACCGGGAAATACTCGAGAACCTCTACGGGAGAGACCAGCGCCCCACGAGCGACGTCCCGGTAGTGTGCAGGGTGTACGAAGAGGCGTGGATGCGAGAGGCGAACAAGAGCGAGCGCGCGTGCGCCGCGGGGGAGCTGTGCGAGTGCAACTTCATTGACCCGTGCATGCCCTTCGTGGGCGTGGAGTTCCTCTTGCCGGGCCAGGCGTACCCGGCGCACAGGCAGTTTTGCGTGCTCTGCTCCAGGAAGGTCACTCAGAAGCTGTTCTACGACATACTCTTCACCGGGAAGGAGGCGCACGGAGTCATACAGCGGTACGGGAACATCTGCGGAGTTCCAGGTGACGCGCTTAAGCCCATGGATTTTCCTTGTCTAACAATTCATGTGAGTCTATATCGTCTAAATCTTCAATGTCATCTTCAATCATTAGCAAGTTATCTCGCACAAATCGCGATGTGACATCCCTAGACTCATCTATGTAGAATAATTGTCGATATTCTTTCTTCACATCATTGTGAATGTCTGCCAATCGATTTCTATATTGGTTTATCCTCGCTAGGTCTTTCTTTGCATCACCCGTGTCCGTTTCAGCGTGTAATAAATCGTGATATCCCTTCTCCATATCAGAGTATGATTCATGCATTGTATCTGATGTGATGTCTAACTCGTGTCCGCTGTTAAAATGATTGAATTTCTTACAGTCCTTTTTTAGGTATGACAGACACATGTTGCGGGTTGCATTCAATAGGACTGTACTGACATCCATTTTTTTGCTTGCTGCTCTGTACTCTTTGATGCTTTCGTCAAGCTTAGATCTAGTTTTGAGGACTGTATCGTGCATATTCCAGATGAGAAGGTGAAGAAGGTCTCTTTCACAGGATATCAGTTCTTTGATGCTCGTCATCTCTAAGTGCATGTCCACGAGCCAGCGATAGTCAATAATTTCAAGTCTTTTCTCGTCCATCAACAGATCATAAACGTCTTCGACTCGTTTGATAATTTGGGCATCTGTCATCCTTAATTCCTTTTTTAAACTTGCAATCTTTTCTCGAAGTTCTGCCTTCTTAGTTTCTTCGTCAGAGATAATATTTGGCGAGTGTGGGTTATCTGCATGTGATCGGTTTGTTTCAATCAAAACAGGACTTGTGTCGGACAGGGGTTTATGAGAGGAGGCTTGTTTACGGCTCGAGTCAATGGATACAGGACTGCTGCCTGCAGAAGGTGGACTAGAGGCGCTCTGTGGTTCACTCATGACACATGCGCTTCACGTGTTTGCGTTCAATTCATTAAATACAGCACGCCGGGCAGGCGAATACGCCAGGGAGTGCATGCTGGTCTGCCCGCCCCACGCGCCGCTGCACTGCATGCCCCTCCCCATCATGTCCCACCAGCGGAACAAGTACCGCGTCCGCATCAGCAACGGGATAAAGTGCCTGGACCAGATCCGGGTCCGCCACGAGGATTTTGCGACCCCCTCGACGGAAGAGCAGACCTGAGAGTCCACAGCCTGCTGCCGGCTCCTTTGAGGTGAGCACGACTAAACACCGAGAGCTGCTGCGTATTCCAGGTTAAGTATGCGCGCGCGCATTGGCGCCAGAATATTCTTGTACTCGGCGCGGATACCAAAATGACGAGCATGATCCTGTGCTTGCTCCATAGTTTTGTAGATAAACTCCCTAGCAATCCAAAACGATTCCCCTGCGTTGTCCAGATTTTGAACGCGAAATCGAATCCAACGATGATTGATGTCTGATGTGGAGTGCCTAGGTGAGTCTAGGTCTTCCGGGGGGTCCACGAAAGTGTATTGTCTTTCAAGAATTGCAACGTGTAGAATGCGATATCCCGAGGTTAGGAATTGTAGACAGTAGCAATGTTCTCCCACGTAGAACGGTGTGAATGACATGAGTTGTTGTACGAGTTTGCAACTCGTCTTTGTTTCTTAAATAATTCAAATTTCACCTTGAATCCCCGAGCAGAAGCCGGAATTCCGCCGAGGGGGAGCGCGAGGACCTCGCCTTGGCCGCGCACGCCGAGTTCATCCCCGGCCACCCCGAGCTCAGCCGGAGAATATCCCAGCTCCACGCCAGTCTCGCCCACGACGACCACGCCCAGTCCGAGATCGACGCGCACCTCCTCGCCGCCGCCGCGGTCGAGCGGGGCATAGACCTCGGCTTCCCCCTCGCCACTCTCGTGCTCGACCCTGGCGCCGCCCCGCAGTTCGCGACCCTCCCAGACCTCGGCCCGGTCCTCCGCGACTGCCTCGTCTTCAAGCGGTGGGGGTCCAGCTACCTCGCGCACTGCCTGTACTGCTGCCTGCCCATCCCCAAGTCGGCGGCGAAGAGCCCCGAGCCAGACGCGCGGTCCTGCGCGGTCCTCTTCAACGTCCTCCTGGCGACCCTGCTGGGACTCTACCCCGCCTGCGTAAAAAAACCGCCGTTCGCAGTGCGGTCCAGGCTGTTCGCCCGCGTCCACGCCCTCCTCACGGCCAACGCCCAGACCCAGTACGCCTTCGCGGTGAAGTTCAAGCTCCTCCTGGTGTTTTCCCTATCAGAGTACGCCTGCAGGCTGATCCCGCAGCTCTTCCCGGCGGAATTCGACTCCATCTGCGCCGCCCAGTCCGTCGGTGCCTTCTTCGCGCAGGCCCCCGCCGTGTACGAGTCCTTCAGGCAGGACTGCGTCGACAGCGGGGAAGAATCCTGGGCCGCCCTGTCCGCCGCAGCGCAGGAAGCCCACGACAGGGTGAGCAAGACCTACCGATCCAAGTGCAGGCTGACTCAGCATCACAAGAAGATCCAGCCAGCCGAGGTCTCTCGCGCCACACTCAGCGCAGCCATGTCCTGCCCGAAGATCGTGACCTACCCTTGCCACCGGGGGAGCCACCAGACGCTGCGCGAAGAGTACGCAGCACTCCTGGGCTCGCCCGAATTTGGAGACGTGGCGGTCCTGCACTCCCTCGTCAGGATCGAAGCTCTACCTGAATCCGTGCGGCGGAGTCAGGTGCGTGCGTGCCGTACAGCATGCTGGTCAAAGAGACCCTCGCATCCAAGTAGCGCATAGACATGTCGTAGTGGTAATCAGCCCAGTTATGGGCGCCGTTCTTCCCAAATGCCTTCATCTTCCTGACTTGCTCGGCTTCCGCGTTCCTCATCTCGTTGCGAAGCCAGTGCACCGACGACACTGACGTCAGGCTGCTGTTCAGCCATATCTCTCTTATACTAGCGACGCTGATGATCCTGCTCGGGTCCCATACGAGCTCGTGCAGCGCCTCTGCCGCTTTCTTCTCTCGCTCTTGAGTCAGCTCGTCGCTGCTCCAATTCAGGCCCATTCTGGATTCCACCTTGGTGACGCAGCGCTAAAATACGCAGGAATGCGCTCTGAACAACATCTCCGAGCACTGCCAGCGCAAGAGCTCTGTCCGCCGCAAGCTCTACGTGTGCCTGACCTGCGAGCGCAAGGGGCGCAAGTCCGCGCCACGCCTGTGCTCCGAGACATTCCGCATGGTGTGCCAGAACTGCGGGGACGACCCAGACTGCATACCGCCCATCGACGTGATGGGGCGCATCGTCACCGTGCAGTCCAAGCAGCTGTTCTTCGCGCCGTGCTGCGCGGCGATCCGAGAGTACACGGGCTCGGGACAGGACTTTGCGAATTGCCGGGTCGACGGGAACTTGCGCGAGTGCCAGCACACCTCGAGCGACTGTCGGGGCAGCAAGTCGTCCTCGTCGTGCAGGAAACCTCGGCACACATGCGCGGCCTGGAACTGCCAGGCGCACGCACTCGCCAAGCAGCACCTTGTTCTAGACCACGTGGAGTGCCAGATGGACACGTACTACCTCTGCCACAAGCACACGCCGCCGGAGGATTGGCTGCGGCGAGTCAAGAACTTCCGGCAGTTCAGTGCCACGTGCAGGGACTGGGAGATGAAAGTCAGGTCGTCCCACAAGCGATGATGAGCGGCGACTGGGAGATCAAAGTCAGGTCGTCCCACAAGCGATGATGAGCGGCGACTGGGAGATCAAAGTTCGTTCTTCCCAGAAACGATGATGAGCGACGGCGTGTAATAAATTGTGAATGGTATTTAAGACAAAGCGCCGTTCGAGATGTCCGTGGTGTCAGAGTATGAAACGTTTCATCGACGACATAAAGTACAGAAACAATCCCGGCGCCAGGCCGGCAGAGACCATGCGAGTGCCGACGTTTAACGCCAATATGCTCTCTCCGTGCTGGGGCGATAACACTCCATGGGATCTCCTTTTCAAAGTGCCCTTTCCGTTGCTTGATTACGCGCGGGAAGACTTCATCAACAGGGCAGAAATGATAGACTTCATAGCGGACGGGATGCCGAGGGTAGGTCGAGTGGATGAAGAGGGAAAAACGATGCGTCCGCCACAAATAGCCTTCATGCAGCGAGCAGTTGAGCGGCACACGTACCAGTTCGCGTGGGGGAATATACTCATGCCCGGACTCTGCACCCAATGCGGGGCGTGCTGGCTGGACAGCGGGGGTCACTTGCATTTCTTTTGGCCCCCTCCATTGGACAGAGATAAATTATCCCACCCTAGGCTGAGAGCAGCCGCGGAGTTTAACGTATTCGGCACGTCTTTATCCGAAGGATCACACTTCTATGGGTGCGTTATTGTAATTTCAAGGAACCTAGAACGATGTCACGTAGTCATCATGGACCCCCTAGGCAACACTAGCATACTTCCATACTTTCGAGAATCTTTCGTGAACGTGGCGGCTAACATCCTACAAATGAAAAAAGGCGCGTCCGGCATAGTCCATGACGCGCAAATCAAGGTAGTGGTCGTGAGGCACCCAGACTATCTGACCCAGACGCTGGACGAGGAAACAGGAGATTCAGCGTGCAGCTTCTGGGCTGTCGTGCTGGTTTCGCACTGGATCATGAAATTCAGGGATCACCTGAGCAAAGACCCTGACTCGTTCACGAAATTCCTAGAAGACACATTTGTTGGATCGCGAGGTACGTACGATTTCGTTAAAGTAAATAGCACAGCGACAGAGTTTGACCGGGACATCAGCATGGAGAGCGTGAGGCTGCATGCCCTGTTGATGGCGCAGTACTTCGCGCAGCTAGACGACTTGCGCACCGTTGGACTGTCGCAAAGTCCACCTACACCTTTCAAAGAACTGATTGAAAGCGGAAGTGTTCCAGCACTGCAGATGCTGTATGATCGGAGAAGAAACAGGCTATACTCAGAGTACAGGGGGGCGGGCTTAGGAGGTGCCAAGGAACACTACCAGGCTCTTGGACGCGAATACAGAGCACAGGTAGCTGCGTCTAGGACCAAGGAGGACTTAAAAGTATATCTCCGCAGACTCTCTAATGTAGACCTCATCCGGATATGCATATCAGACATTCAACGGAAAAGCGACATCGAGTCATACACATTTGAAACGTGCACGCAAGAATACGATCGTGGTAGATATACAGACGATGTTACAAAACTCAAAAGGTACACTCAGATGTGCGAATACCAAGTGGTAACAAACAATGCATATGAAGACGATATATCAGCAAGGCGACCCCCCCCGTCTAGTAAAAAGCCTGTAGTCATCGTGTTGGACCCATGAAATTTTTATTAAAAAACATAGCGCTTGTTGCGCTTTTCAAATAACCACACGTTGCGGCTCAGATGAGCTTCGTTCATAATCTTCATGTTGTCCTTGAGATATTGCCATCGATAATCAAAGGCAGCCAAAAAATCCGAGTAGACCTTGTACGTGTGGCCCCACTGAGCAAAAACGTAAAAGGCATAGTCAACGCCTTGCTTCCAGCTTCGGATAGAGCATAGAGAGTTGTACATCTCGTTCCAATGCTGCTCATTGCTGATTTTTGTGACAATGGCGCATGCACATCTGAGTTCACCAAAGACAAAATCTCGGTGCAGTTCAAACACGCGAAGTAATTTGGGAATGAGGTCTTCTTCGAATTGAATGATCTCCTCGACGGACAAGGACCGCAAAGTGAGAGTGTCAAAATGCGTCGCAGTCGCTCCAAAAAAATGCGTAGACATACTTTGCAACACCTCCGAGAGTAGCGTGTCTTTCGTGTACATCTTTTGCCAGTCGTCATGTAAACTCAGCAACTCGATAATGACGTCTTCGGTTTTACACACAATAAAGTTGGGTTGCTTCGCCCTCGTCATGTGCATTGTAACTTGAGCCCATTGAAAAAACTGAAAGAATCGTATCAGAAAACGAATATATACACAAAACAACTTTGCGCTTATCAAACCTTTAAATGACGTTCCAATTCGTAATCCACATTTTTTTGAAACGGACCGTCGTAGAGACTCGCATCACAACATGTTTCAAACTCCCACAACTCGCGAAAAGAGGTGCTCCACCACACTTCATTTATGCATGAACTTAGGACCATGTCGCTACGCGTCACCATCATGCAATTTGGAAAAATCTTACCATTCAGCATCACCAAAATAGCAATCTCGCGTTGCTGCATAGACTTAGCCAATGCATCAGGATCGCCTTGGATCATATTGTACTGAATCATGGAATTCACCCAGTCCAGTGCAAACAGTCTGTTGGAGGTATAAGCTTTTGCTATGATCTGCACGCAGCAGGCTAGCGTGAGCATGCACAATGTCTGGTCGTCCTCCACATTTGCGTCTACGCATTTGATGCGCTCCCACATTTCATATGCCCGGAGGACATGTGATTGATCCACCGTTTTTGAACGTGTGTCGAGGAAGAGCTCGTACTCGACAATAAGGGTGTAAATGACAAAGAAGTACAGGTTGAACCTCATGGTGGTCTGTGGAGCAGTAGGGACTTGTTTGGAATTGATTGAGATATATAACCGATTTCCGATTAAAATTAATTGAATAAATTTTTATTGAAAAAAAAATTGAATTATTTTTTAAAAAAAAATAATTGAATTAATTTTCAAAAAAAAATAATTGAATTAATTTTCAAAAAAAAATAATTGAATTAATTTTTTATCAAGAAGTGATGTTCCCACTCACATTACTAAAAATCACAATTTGCAGTTCGTAAGTGCTTGGTACATATCAGAGTTGGCGTGTAGCGGAATCCTCAATTCTGATATGGCGTAATATTCTGGATTTATCTTAAGATTGTTGATAATGGACGAAAGAGAATGCATGCGAAATGCATCAAATGCACTTGAAAAATTGAAGGGGGCACAAAAGTGCACATGCAACCGATACACACTCGGTGGATAGTTGACATAGCACATTACTTTATGGCTCTCTATGCCAGTCTCTTTAAAAATGACATCCATGCAAGAGTCGTGCAACTCTTCCAGCATTTTAATGTGCTCTCCGCGCAGATCTCGCATGCTGCGTATCGCAGTGTCTGATACAATGGCAAGCCAATTAAAAGCTCTGTGATTCGTGTCCGCAGCGTGAAAGAATGTATCTCGCCACACAGAACACGTTGTGACGCGTTCTTGTTTGTAATTTGCCTCAGCCCACTTCGGCAACATCAATCTATCTTCGCTGCTGTTCACAGGTATCTTGCATTGAACCTTATATTGACGCCTGTGCGCGTTGGTATCAGGGAGCAAAACGAATTTCTCTGTCCTTAACTTCACAGCGTCTACTTCGCGCTTGTTGTATATCACATCGTGTACCCAGTTCTTGCAAGGTCTAGTGACTTCATTTTGAATGAAGCTTTGAACCTCGTGAGAGGCATGCATTTCCGGGGTTTCACATACGAATTGAATTGAATTTTCTGTCTTCTGAGACATGGTGAATACGTAAAAAATAGTGAAGATGGTATACACGCGATGACGGGTATCGTAAATACGAGCGAGAGCGTTTTGATTTATATCAACTTCATCACAGAAGTTTTCGTTCTTCATTTCTCATGCGTTAAAAATGAAAGATGCAATCAGATGAAGCCAAGATGCCCACGCCTTCACTCTGTGTTTGGCATATTCCAACACGTTGAGAAAAGTCAATCTTTTTTTTCTTGTGTCCGGTACTTGGCCTCCTTCTCGTAGCCCTCGATGTGACGCTCCGCGTCTTCGAGTTGACTCTTGCACCGCAAAATGCGACTGCGGAGCTTCGTAATGCGCCCATCCAAGACCTCTTGGTCCAGCTTTCGATGGGGCCTGGGAGGTCCACGCTTGCGAGTAGGGTCGCGCGTCTTCTTTGCAGAATTTGCGGCAGAAGCGGAAGACTGGCGAATTTTCTTGGGAGCAGTGTGGGCACTGGTATCATCGTCCATGACTTGAGTTTCGTCTGACAATGCAGGGTCCATGTGAAATGACTTTGTAGCGCTTCGGATAGATTGTTCGATCACCAAGCATAAATAGCTGTATTTTTTTTTACGAATCCAATCAAATGCGGTAAGGATCACGTGACTTCTTCGAAGGTCAGGTTGCCCTTCCCGGTAAGGTCGGTAATATCCAGTGACCACGCTTGACCACGTCATGTGTCTTTACAGTGTCGGCCATGCAGTACTCCTGGAGATCCGCCCACTGACCTCTCTGTGCCATGGTGACGGCAGCAGCACCAGTACCAGTTTTGGGATTCATCCCATTCGAATGGAGCAGTGCATTGAGGGAGAACGTCTTGCCGATAGCAAGCTTTGACATCTCGAATGGGTCTATCAATTTGGCCACCCAGGCCCCGGCTTGCCTGTCCGACACCTTCCACCGTCTTGCTATGAAGGGTATGTCGAAACGAACCGCGTTGAACGCACAGAGGAGAGGCGCGTCGTCAAGGAGCTGAACAAAGTCGTCTAATCGCGTGCCGTAAGGCGTTGACGAGGAGTAATGGATGGATGCGTCGGGATCGTAGGCAGACACGCAGGTGATGGTGTCTGTGATTGATAACCCTGTCGTCTCTATATCAAAGGCTAGAACTCGAGTTGGTGGAGAATGTAGACGAAATACGAGTTGGTCACCCACGTGGGCAAGGGGTGCGTGCACGCGCTCCGATGCGCAGGTCATTTGTTTAGTCGCATGCGAAGCGCACAAGCGTGTAGGAAGGACTCTACTTCTGAGTTTTTCCTCGAAATAATCGTCTGTAAAAAAGGAATGCAAGTGAGGATTCTCGTCGTGTACCACGGGGTTGTATGTGTCATTCACCTTCATTTGATCGCTGATTGACTGCTGATTGTGGTCTGGTGCGACTCTCTTGATAATGTCGCACAGCTCGCGTGGCATCTGCACTACTGAGCTTGATTGTCGCTTCATGCGCAGATATTGGTTTGGGGTTATTGCACAGCGTTATGCACACCAGAGAATTTGGCACTGAAAATTTGTTGCAATGAGAAAATTGAGGTCAAGTAGCAGGTATTTAAATGTATGCAAAACGTGTAAACATCTTGTAAACAGATCAAGTTTTATTTTATGTATTCAGATTATTTTATGTAACGAACGGAGTGATGATAAACGAAATGATAGCTCAAAATTCTGATAATTCAGGAGATGAATTAGACATTTTAGCGGGAGGAGGCGGCGCGGAGACCCGCGAACGCCGATCTCGGAAGGGAATCAGGTTGGTTGGATTCGGACAGGAGAAAAAACTGGACGAGAGTGTTCAACGGGACTTGGTTCAGACGCATGGTGCAGTAGTTGATTCCATAAGTCATTCCATCGGAGTAATCGGTGGAGGACGTGCCAGCCATTCTGCCATGAGCTCTCTGGCGGAAAGAATGAATTCAGCGCCGAAATCGAACCTGCCTAAGATGATTGGTTATACGGGTGGTAACGTCGATCCAGTCACGAGATATCGACATGTTGCGTATAAAATCACGAAACACCCAGACTGTCTTGGATATATTGCACTGCCAGCAACAGACAACGTACGGACGAAATCCACTTTTCTCGTACCGAATTATGCTTTGCCTGGCGCGGAATCGAAGCCACCGTATGCAGAACTGCGATCCGATGAAAAGGGATATGTTGTCACATGCCCAGTATATGTAAAAAACTCGGTTGTCACAAAAGGGAAAGACGTTCGAGAGACCATTGATCTGGTGCAACATGTTTCAGAGTTCAACCAACCCTCTGTAATTAACTGTGGGCTGGTGACTAATGGAGGAAAAACAAGTAGTCACATTTGTAATTCGTTTATATTTGTCTGTGTCAGGTATGCTTGGTTTATCGATGGTGATGGTGACGAGGAATACTTCAAGAGTTACCTTGTGAGTCAATTGAGTGGAATTCTTTTCCACATTGCACCGGTCTTGGAAAATCCCAAGGATCACAATGCGTACATGGAGCGCTTGATGCATGAAGTGATCGAAAAGCACGGGCTAGACGCTTTGAAATCTATATTTGCAGTGACTAGACAATTTGAGAACGTCGCTACGATACCAAATATATGGCTTTTGCATAAATACTTCGACGAAATAAATGAAGGCCGAGAGGTGACTGGTAACAAGCGGTTGCGTTTCTACATGGTCGTAAATGTGGTCACACCTGTTTCAAGTGTTGCCGCAGAGCACAAACGCAATCGCGATCTTCATGTAAGATTGAAAGAAGCGGAGTGGTCTACGGTAGCACAGACAGGGAAATTCTATATAGGAAATGGGGGGGGTAGGGGTAGAATGAAGGTAACGAATATCGAATGCTTGATGGTACCTCTGCCAGAGAATCTGTCAAATCTGTTCAAGATCTCTGATCTCCAGACCATGATAGCTGAATCCGTTTCACCTGCGGACATCAGAATGGTTTTCGCCTTGCGTACCGGAGGAATTATATCTGGTCATATTGGCCCAATATCTTTATCAGATGAGGGTATCAGTCACTACCTTTCAGGATTGGTAGACGCTACAAAGTACCCCGATGACGTACAGGGTGCCAATAGAATTATGGAAGGATGGAAAAGAGAAAACTTGGGTGTTAGCCCATTTGCACAGGCCGTTACAGCAGTAGCATCATCGTACGATGAACTGCAAAGACGAATAGCGCTGGCATACGACATCGAATGGAAGAATGTCTCCGTTTTCAGTGTGGATCCACCTGCAGAGGGTCAGTTCTTTTCGGCAGCGAACATATGTGTGTTTCTCGGGACAGATGAGGCGAGACCAGAAAAATTCAAGCTTTGCACCGCGAACTGGTTAAAACGCCATGCTAGGGACACCATTGATGTTAGAAACATCTATATTCTTACCGCGTTGTTGGTGGGAATTCTTACAATGAACGAAGATGACACGAGCCTTTCTGATCTTGTCAGTTCTATCTTCGAGTACATCGGTGATGACTTCGAATACATGGACGAAACTGGCGATACGACCAAGGAAGAAACTGGCAAGAACGCTCTGTTGTTCCATATCTATCACTATGTGTACGTGGTTATCTGGACAGTCATTAGGTTGTTGAAGGGAAACTTCACCAATGAGCGGATCAAACTCGTGGCGCCCGTGGCGTTCAGTGGATTGGACTGGTATTCCGGAGCCTCTAATGCGTTGCGCGTATATACGGCGTTACGTATCAAAAATGTTTCAGATCGCGTTGGCGGATTCGAGTTTAACGCATGCAAGAAAGGTATTTTCAACTTCTCGCCGTGGTCTGTCATCCGCATTCTGGCATGGGCTGAGCTCAGCTGTGTTATGATAGATGGTGAACCGGCATTTCTCCCAGAAACGGAAGTGAAGGCACGCATGGCTGATAAAAATTTTGCGTCGTTGTTGAAGCATGCACAGGATTACGTGGCATCTTTTGTCCCACACGACAATGCAGATCGCAGGGTGGAACCAACTCGGAGCGAGAGGATCGCATTTGAGTTACCCACAGAATATGAGAGGTGTGTGTACAAAGAGATCGAACCCATCGAGTTGATACAGTTTAATCCCCTTGGCAGGACCGAAGACTTATCGAGATACCATATTACCGCCGGAGGTGCAATGCGAGAAGAGCAAGGCGCCAGTGAGGTAGGTGAAATGGAAGAAGGGGAAGGCGGCAACGAGGGACGCAATCCAAAGCGCTCCAGACGCGGCGACACTTGAATGGTCCGCGTCAACGACTCGCAATCCACGAGTATGCGCTGTACCTCAGCGTAACCCATAGAAAAAAAATGAGATTTCCCAATTATTTATCATGCTTGTTTAATGAATATCGATGAAAAAGAAGTCATCCGCTCGGGCGCATCGCGTCGGACGTAGCCACAGCCAGAGTGAATATGGGCACGAGATATAGTCGCTCGTGAGGAAAGCTCACGGCACTCATGAGAGACAAGAGCAATGCATCCGCCATCGTAGTCCATGTGACTACCCAATGGCCCCAGTGCTGTGAACGCATCTTGGAAATGGCGCGAGTAGCGACGGCCCAAATCAAGACCACACTGTACGGAGTGTCGGCACTCGAATACAATCTGCATGCAATGATCTGAAGTGAGGCGGCGATTAAATTGTACATCGGGGGATTATCCATACTGCCGGTAAAAGCGCACACNCAGAAAAGTGCCATGTACATCGCAGAGTAGCAGCACACGGCATCGAAAAAGAGAGCCTCCTCTACCGTGATGAATATGGAGTCCCCGTCGGGGACGAGTGTCAGGGGCAGCACAGCAGCACACGCGACAACCGTGGCGTAGTGTGATTTGTTTTTGTTCCAGCCATTCTTGAGAGCTCGAATGCCAGTATTTGACGCTTTGTCCTCTTCCCCAACACAATTCGATGACGTTTCGTGCTCGCAGGCACCACCTTCATTGGTGATGCGTTGCTTAGTAATGTCCTTGAGTACCAGATAACTTAGTGACCTCACAATAAAAACAGCGATGAGGCAAAGCACCCAATAGACAATCTCGTTGAGTCCAGTGCTGTAGAAATAAATCTTTCTCCCGCATAGTACGGCGTCGCCCCCGCCGTCGAGGACGTCGCAAGCGGAGACGTCGTACCCGTATGCAGGGTCTAGCACGCGTCCGTCGTTGGACCTGGAGCAACTCAGGGAGCCCATGGCTCGACTGGCATTGTACAGCGGCACCGCTTCCTCTGGAAAAACCAGTCCCCTCTCCGTCTCGCACAGACACCCCCTGGCACTCGGCAGACAAGCGGAGGCTACCCACGGACTCGCAAGGCCTCGCTCGGACCAATGTGAGGGTTTGGCGTACACACCTCTCGCGTTGACCCGCACGCAGGCGCTGTCGGCGACCACGAAGGCGTCCCATCCCGCAGAGAAGCGGACGCGGTTGTGAGCCACGGTGAGCCAAGGGACCGAGTCGTCCAAGTCGAATATTTCACACCTGCACATGGAGAAAAAGTTTAAAGCGAGCAGCGTAGAATGGAGTTTCATGGTGATGAGTGCGTTTTGGCGTTGGATGCGCTCGCGTCAATAAATACGCGAGTTATCTGTTGGCACAACGGTAGGTATAAAAATTGGATGGTGGGCATCGCGTATGAATCATACATAGTAAATGCAGTCTCCATTGAGCACAGCGTTCACAGTCGTTTTCGCAATATGCCTGTTCTTCTTCGCAGTGAGCAAGTGCACCATGCTATACGAGGAATACATCATGCAGGCCCTGATCATCGAGAAGGACATGGACTTCCTCGTGAAATGCAAGACGCCAGAGGGTTACGCCAGCATGAATCACCACCCCAATTTCTGCGAGAAGATCATGGCCACCGCGGAGCTGGGCGCATTTTGGCACTCTGTGAGGATCGTGTCCAACTCCCTCCCTTTCGAAGAGGCGTTCCTAGCGTTGCAGAGGACGAGCTGGCAGCTGGCGGCGGCGGCCGGCGTGGCATGCCTGGTGTTCCCTTCTGTTTTTATTTCGCAGTTGAGAAGTCGACAAGACCATTCCCAGATGTACTACCCACAGCAATACGCGCACTGTGGGAGATTCGAGGGTCGCGGCAGTATGTACGGCATGGATTGCAAAGACGCTGCGTGAGCAGACAGAGTCGACCCTTTCGCATGTTGTAAAAGCCGTGCGATAGTATATAAAAACGATTCACTCTGTGTTGCATCATCAGATAGGCTCGTGTAGGTCAATGGCAGACAGGTCGCGTGACGCGGCCATCAGGAATCACCTGGAACAAGCACTTGTGACATTCACAGACGACGCCCGCGCGGAACAGCACACGTACTGGCCAGGATTCGCCGTGTACTGCATGGAGGTAGCCGTGGGATTCATTCGCATGCACACGGATATGACGGGAGTGGCGCCGAAGGGCATATCAAGAGACGCGCTGCAGGCAAAGACGGACCACGCGACGAACAGTATCACCTACAGGGAGATCAAGGAGTACGTGTCGGGTGCCAAGATAAATCCAGATGTACAAGACTTCCTGGCATTTGTAAACGGGAATTTGGACCCCAAAATCGTTCAAGCAGAAGAGAAAGCGGCCAGGGCTGCAGAAGAAATTGAAACGTTGAGACAGGTGGTCTTGAATGAAAAATCCAAGACCAATGTAATGGATCGACACATGCAAGACAACATGAAAGATCTGAAATCATCAGTGAGGAAAATAGAGAGTATGTGTATGGCAGACGGTGCCCAGTTGAACTTGATACACAGGTTGTTGGATCAGATGATCCAACAAAAGTTGATGGTATTTCAAAAATACCTTTCCGAGCTGAATGAATTGAAAGATGCTCAGGAAAACGAGGAAGTGATTGGAAAGATCAATGATTTGATGAAACTGTTTAAAACGGCAGGGGAGGGAATGGACTTGGGAAGTATATTGGCGGAAATCAAGATACGAAATGACCAGCATTTGGAAACCATAACGAACCTCCGGGCTGAGAACGAGCGACTTGGCAAAGACAATGAACAACTTCAGAAAGTTGTGGAACGTCTGGAGCAGAACAGTTCGGGATTATTGCTGACCCCCGAAATGGAGGTAGCACTGGATGAAATAGCATTTTGTTCCGAAAACGTTGAGAAATTCAGCGAGCACACGAAAAAATTTGAAAACTTCTTCCAAAATCCTGCATTCCGCGATATTATGGATCGCTTCGGAATTCTTGGGGAAAAGCTCAAGCATGTTTTTGAATACACTAGAAATTCGATGATATTGATATACTGCTTTCGGACAGTCCAGACTTACAGGGGAGATATTACTCTGAAGAATATAATCAATAAGAGCATCAAGTTCATAAAAGAACGTTTACGACCGGAAGATACAAAATTTTACGTTTCAATGATATCTCTGTGCTTGGGGTTCGGTGATTTGAACAGGTTTTCAAGATTCAAACAGCGCATGAATGATAAAAGTATTGAATTTGAGAAGTGCCCGTTCTGGGTATTGAGTGACGCAGGGACCTCAGGTGACAAATGGCAACTGTATTTAGGTGTCAAAGACAGCGATGTGGACCCCCGCTCATCCAAGTGCGTAACTTTCATCGAGTTTCTGCAGCAGCGGCACGAGCTGGAGATGGTGCAACACAAGCACCTGATCATACACTTGTATCGCGTTCTGGTGATGTTAAATTCGACAGCGCAAGGTGTATTGAAAAGACACTTGTCAATAATCCGGGACTGTATCAGCGCTACATGCGGGATTCAAAATTTGGATGCCTTGATAAACTTGGGCGACCTCAATGTCTTTTTTGAAAAAATAATAAGCGAAGATGCCACCGCTGGCGTTTTCCCGTACATGCTCTTCCACTCGGGCCACTACAACCAGTGGCTGGATAAAGACAGCTACCCAACTAAGTGTTTGTCAAAGAAGATCACAGGAGTCGTAGCAGACCCAAGTGATCCAAATTATGAACTGGAAGATCTTGACTCATTGGTGGATATAGTCCAGGCATGCATGAGAGGGTTTCCCAACTGCAAACATTATTCAGATTTTCTTTTGCCAGATGACTAAATGACCCCCCCAAAATGAATGCAGACCCACTTTTTCAAATTTTATTTACCGATTCAATCCGTGTCCCACCATGCGAAATAAGGCCTTCCGTTAAAGTATTTAAAGTGTGGAATGTAATCAACGCATCTTATCATTAATGACAAACGCTCTTTTTAATACCCACACTTTTTTAATATCTTGTATCATTCTTCAATATGTATCGAAATACACATACTGATGATATATTCTCTGAGTTTTCGGATGGACAGCCCGACATCGAGGCTGCTGTCCCAGGACGCCCTCGCCTTACCAGAAGGGAAATTCCGCGCAATAGCTCCATTTATGGGGCTGCGGCACGAGGGGATTACCCCTCAATCCTGCACATGCAGAATCATCTAAGGCAATACGTTTCCGAAGATGAAATAGAACGGATGGACGTAGTGCATCTAAAACAAAAGTATGACTCGTTCAGACACTATGATGTTGCATTCAACGGGCCTGTTAGAGCACGATCACAGGCCAGTCCTGGTCCTGCCAGACCACTTCTGTCTCAGCAGGGCCTGGCACGGGAGAGCAGTGTACCTGGAAGGAGTACATTTTCACCGCAATCAGCCCCACCACCAATGACGCTTAATTGGTCCGGGAGCTACACAGCGCAGCGTACTAGCGTAGGAAGCAGCCGGGATCATAGTTTGGGAAGTAGTTCTGAACAAGAAATCGATGAGTCGGACCCGGCATGGCAAGTTGCATTGGACGTTCTGAGAGCACGGAGAATGTTAAGTCAAAGAGATGGATCTATTCCAGGAGAACCCATGCCAAGTCGTGATCCGACACCAAACGGCGCCAGCAGCGCCTCGCTGCAATCGGAAAGTGATTTAGACAAGTTGCTGACAAGATTCGGGCCGACACCGACTCGACCGGCCCAAATGTCATCGGTTGCAACGGAACAACAGCAGAAATTGGATTTGCTGAAGACCTTGAAAAGCCTGTCAGAGCAGTTAACACAAGGTCAAGATGGGCGAGCCGCCGGGGGCGCTGTACAGGTCACAGTTTCGCCAGTGGTGGGGGCACCTGCAGCACCAGTGTCGGGCGTCATAGGTCCAGGCGTGGAGTCAGCGCAGAGTCTTCCGGGATTAGTAGCAAAGCTACAATCTGCTTTGAATGCGAGGCAATCGACAGGGACCACAGGCGCAGGCGGTACAGGACAACCAGGCCAGGTCAGAGGTGCTGGACAAGGTGCTCAAGTCGCCGCAGCAAAAGCACAGGATGCTGGGGGGGCTTCTGATCTGGACATTGTTATAAAGTCTGAACTCGCAAGGACCTTAGAATTACTGGAAAAATCTAAAACTGACAAACCCAAACGGCAGAGGCGAAGGTTGTTGCCCAATGTTTTGAGTTGGCCTTCCTTTCTGTCTTTCAAAGACCAGAACGCACCTGAAGCACCGCCATCGAATATGTTGGGGCCAAAGATATTGAGGAGCTTAAGGGAAAACGGCCAATACATCTATGAAATGCTAGATGATGCATACGAAGAAACAGAAGAAGGGAAGTACGTCATGGACGGCTTCGCGTTCTTGTGGATGACCATGTGGTGCAGCATCATAATGGTCGTTTGTTTCGCCGTGTGGTTCGGCTTCCTCCAAAACTACTGTCAGCTGGAGTTGGCCAAGATGATCACATTGGTCGGCATGATGTGTTTCATGATGAGCCGGAGAACGCCTCTCATGGGGTGTATGTTTCTGGGGATTGGTTTGTCTTCGCTGATGACGATCTATCAACACGACGTGTACGTGGAGATAAAACCAGACCAGCTCAACAATTGCAGAGTGTACCAGCCTCTGGACCGGTGCATGCGAAAGAAGGATTTTACGATTATGACGGGTAACTATCTGCTAGGCAATGTCCTGAAATATTGCACTGGAGGCAACGCGAACGCATACGGACTGCGGTGCCAAAGCGCGCTGCAGTATGCCGTCAAGTCCCGAGATCAATTTGAGGATTGTGTAAGGGAAATCATCGCCAATCCCAAAATCGTCGAGAGACAGAGCGTGTACACTGTCTACTACACACCAAGTAATACGGAGTCGTATGAGGAATTCAAGTTTGATGACGCTTTAAATCGGAATAACGTAAGGGCGCTGTACGGCTTGTTGGCATACAGGATCGACTTGGGAAATTGGTGGGAGGATCATGAGCGCACTGAGAATCTCATGAAGTTGTATGAAGTGGATGGAGGCAGCGCGTGGATGAATTTTTTGGACAAGTTCCGCCCCATCTTGCCGCTGCTTTTTCCCAACCAGGCTCCGATGCTCGCAGCGATGGGCCTCATGAAAGACACAGGGAACTTGTTCATGGGTGCGTTTACTCCAAAGGTGTCTGTGGTGGACCTCGTAGCAAAGAACTTCAAAGGGGAAATGCTTGATGGGTATGCCAAGATTGAGAAAAGACAGGTCATGATATCAGCCATTGACTTCCCATCTGCGTACACAAGACTCCCATTTCAGGTGAATGAAATTGTCCGCCACCCTAACTTCACCAAATTCGCCGTAGAATTCCATTCTGCTAGTGAAAACAAGAAGGTAAATCTCGGGCAATTGCAACAACCGAGAGAAGGAACGCTACCCATTTCAAGTGCGAGCCCGATTTATCAGGGAACATCATGCCCCACTGTGACAGAGATCCGTGCTTACCCGTGGAACCCTGAAAAATGCCCCTTGTTCTTTGAGACAGCCCAGGCCGTATTGGAAGCACTATACAACGACAAGGACCCCATGTTCTGCCCGAAGTACTGCCACAACAAGGTATTCATGACACCCGTGGAGAGTTATGCAGAGACTCTTTTGAGAGAACTTGGTGACTGCTATTCCGAAAAGAATAGTCTTTCGTCGCAATCGGAAAAAATGATGCACGAGTATCATGAGAACGTGAATAAAGTGAAGCAGGAGTATCTCTACAATCTCAGCTTGGTGTCTGAAGAGATGTCCAGGAAGACGTGCCCTGGACCCGGTACACGTTTTACTCCACGGATGAACCCGCATCGGGAGCAGTACAGGGGTGTACCAAACAACGAGGGGCAGAATACCCCCTTGAACGACAATGTGAACTCCGGGTATACACAAAATCCAGTACAGGATCAGTCTTCGAATGACAACGGCCATTCACAGAATCATGACCGCCGAAACGGTATATCCATGTTTGAATCAATACAATCTAGCATTGAACAAATCCAACGGGGGATGCAGCAAGTCAAGGAAATGAAAGACAACATGACGAACACCGCTAGGAATGTCATGAACATAGGTTATGATTATATGTACTGGATATCCGGGGGCTTGTTCTTGATTTGGTTCGCGAGTATCTACGTTACGTGGAAGTTATCAACGACTCGGGAGAATACAGCACCTGCTAAAAAAGACGATCGTATGCCTCTTCCTGGTGGTGGTAATAAACGCAAGTCCCAGTCTGCGCCAAAGGGACCTGGAGGCAAGGCGGATGATTCAGACAGTAGAAGCGTGGCGTCGAGTATGCTAGAATTTATGAATCTTTGGCATGTAGAAGAAAAACAGGATTGGCGAGAGTTTCTTAATGAAAAAGGTGATGCGCAAGACCGTACATTGACTTGGATTAGAACAGAGGGTGCACAGGCGAAGGCAGAAGGAAAACGTGTTCGTTATGACTTGAGATCCTGCCGTTGGACAGTGTTCTAAGTACTAATTGGATGAGTCAGCCAGACCTGACACCTGAATCCAATCCAACCAAACAGAACCTAACGAATATTGATAATGAATGATCATGTGCAAGTGACCCATGGC
>JGI25922J50271_10000065_pt1 | contig 28222 bp, 22 predicted proteins | sample LauGreSu1BDMLBDD_2_FD_50271 | JGI IMG/M metagenome (IMG submission 50271) | reverse complement strand
TATTGCGCGATACTTTTCCCGGCACTCAATGTGATACCGTACGCATTCCCGTATATGCATCAAGAGACATACCCGCTGAACTCATTGACATACATTGTGGATTGGAATATGACACAAATCAAATTGAATGCATTGGTATTGAATCTTCTTATCTGAACAAGAATTGCGATGATAAATATCCACCTTCAACATCAATCAAGTCTTATTCAAAAGGAACACTGTTCAAAGTCAAGAATTTCTGCAAGGTTGATTCTATCGCGCCAATATTCACGGCTTTGTTTGTATCCAAAACTCAGAAGAGAGCATCTTTACCGATCATCATTGATAGCGTGTACTTTGATACCGAAAAAGTGATTCTTTATCGCATATATGCTGAGCCGGATACAGGTCAAGTGGTGATCAAACAATCATCTCTCAAAGCATTGAATACCATCAATTATGACAGTGTTCGCATTCTCGATTGTGTAGATACCAACTTGACATTGTTGAACGATGGCGATATACCCATCAAATTGAGTTCAATCATGCGCTTGCCTATTGGAGTGCAATTCNTTTCCTCAAATCCACCATTGGACTCATTATTATATCCTAATGATACAATTCAATGCATGATTCGATTCTGCCCAAGATCTTCGAATACCATTACATCGACAATTGACGCGATTTCCTCATTCCCATGTTTGGTGAAAGATACAAGCACGATTTCCGGTACAGGATATGCTCCTGATATTGAAGTTCCATTCTCCTTGGGAGCCATGATTGGCATAACTGATTCAGTGACAGGCATTCTTGGTGACAAAGTATCATTGCCTATTTTGATTGGTGAGGATTTTGCAACTGTTTACAGACAAATAAAGTACTATCTGCAATCAGTATCATTCACATTGCAATTACGATATAATCCTCATGCATTGAAATTTGAGTCAATCACAGTATCTGATTCATCCAAAATCATCGTTCAACCAATACCCGGTGCAATTGCAATCAAAGCAAATAAACTTGATTCAGTTGTGAAAGGCGAAATTGCCAAAGTACACTTCACGATTGCAGTACCTGATTCTGCCAATTCCGATCTCTATCTTGAACCGATAATTGTTACTACCGATTCTCTGCCTTTCGTTGATATCATTCCGCTTTTGGAATCAGCCAAATGCGTGATTTCACCAAAATGTGACATTCATACATTGAAATATGATGCTGAAATGCCTAATCTTCTGGCACATTCACCAAATCCGGCAAATAATACGGCAGATATTCGCTTTACATTANCTGGAGAAGCTTCCTATACACTGTCATTATACTCTTCAGAAGGTCGCTTTCTCAAAGTGATTTCAAGTGCAAATACCCCGATTTCAAAGGGTGAGCATATTGTTTCTTTGGATGTTTCAACTCTTGAAAATGGCGTGTATTTCTATGTATTGGAGTCTGGAGAATATTCATCAACAAGAAAACTGCATGTGATCAAATGATTTGTTCAGGTAAACATGACCAAGCTTATTCAGGCGAATTGTCTATTTTTGCCTTATTCCAATTTCATTGAATTCAAGCATGTTGCAAGTCGTTCAATATCAAAAAAATGGCGAAATGACATTGGCTGAGGTTCCTGCCCCGATTTGTAAAAAGGGTGGCATTCTCGTCAGAACTTCGGCATCTCTCATAAGTGCAGGGACTGAAAGAACTTCCGTTGTGGGTGGTCAAGCCTCACTTCTGGAGAGAGCAAAGAAACAACCCGAACAAGTAAAGCTTGTATTGGATACCGTGAAAAGAGACGGTATCATGGCAACAATTGATCGCGTACAGACCAAGCTTGATTCCTATAAAACNCTTGGCTATAGCGCTTCGGGTATTGTNATTGAATCACAATGTGAGGAATTCTCTCCCGGTGATCGCGTTTCTTGTGCAGGAGCACAATATGCCCATCATGCAGAATTCATCAGCGTTCCCAAAAATCTAGCCGTAAAAATTCCCGATTCCGTTTCGTTTATTGATGCCTCATATACAACTCTTGGCGCGATTGCACTTCAAGGTATTCGCCAGGCAGATTTGCGTTTGGGTGAAACCGTTGCAGTAATTGGTTTGGGCTTGCTTGGACAATTAACAGTTCAAATGCTTAAGGCATCAGGATGCAGAGTGATTGGTTTGGATGTGAATCCAGAAGTCTTTGATCTAGCCAAGAAAAGTGGTTGNGATATCGTTCTTCCGAGTAATTCAGAATCAATTTCTACTATTCTTTCTTATACACGCGGNATTGGTACAGATGCTGTCATCATNACAGCAAGTACNGATTCAGAAGCTCCATTGCAATTATCGCTTTCCTTAGCAAGGAAAAANAGTCCAATNGTCATNGTTGGTGCAGTTCCAATGAATGTGCCACGCTCTCCTTTTTATGAGAAAGAATTGGATTTGCGCATTTCATGTTCTTATGGACCCGGCAGATATGATCCACTCTATGAAGAACAAGGAATAGATTATCCCGCAGGCTATGTTCGTTGGACAGAACAAAGAAATATGCAGGCATTCATTGATTTGATAGATCAACAATCCGTGAATGTCGGAATGCTGACCACGCATTCATTTTCTATTCAGCATGCTTTACAAGCTTATGACATCATTTCCGGAAAAAATCCCGAACCACATTTGGGAATTGCTCTAACATATACAGATGATGCCAAGCATGAAACTATGATTGCTGTTCATGCTAAAAGTTCATCAAAAACCGGTACTAAACTTGGGTTTATTGGTGCAGGAAGTTTTGCACAAGCTCAACTCTTGCCACCCTTGCGATCCATGAATGTTCAGTTTATAGGCGTGACCACTTCCAATCCTGCTAATGCTTTGTCTGTTGCAAAACATTTTGGATTTGCTTTCAGTGGCACGAATTCAGATGAAATCATATCACATTCAGAAACCGATATGATTTTCTGTGCAACCCGACATGATTCTCATGCTCGATATGTATTGTCCGCCATTCAAGCTCAAAAACCAATTTTTGTTGAGAAACCACTCTGCATCGAAAGAACTGAACTTGAAGCGATCCGTAATGCTGTTCATTCCACAAATGGTCATGTGATGGTTGGCTTCAATCGCCGCTTTTCTAAGCCATTCAAGGACATCAAGAAATTCTTTGGCGAATGTACTTCTCCGCTTTCCATCATGTATCGCATCAATGCCGGTGCCATACCACTCTCCAGTTGGATACAAGATCCCAAACAAGGTGGAAGAATCATCGGTGAGGCATGTCATTTCATCGACACGATGGTATACTTAACCGGCGCAAAACCCGTGGAAGTTTTTGCAAAAGCATTATCACATGATAGCAGACATATAGCACATCACGATTCAGCTCATATCATGATTCGTTTTTCCAATGGAAGCATCGGCACCATTCTCTATCTCGCGAATGGAGATGCTTCAATAGAAAAAGAATATTGCGAAGTATTTGCGGAAGGAAAATCAGCTATCATGAAGAATTTCACTTCTGTAACATTTGCTTCCGGCAAAAAGAACAAGAATGTTTCCTATGATGGAAAAAAGGGACATGCCGAAGAAGTCAAGGCCTTTGTGAATGCCGTACAATCAGAAAGTACGATGCCAATTTCATTTCAAGAAATCATGGATGTATCGGAAGCTAGCATAGCAGCCGTAGAATCAATGAATACCGGATCAATCATCACAATTTCATAATCACCATGCCATCCTCAAAAAAGATACCTGCTCTCAGTACTTCGAAAGCAGTAACTAAAGATCAACGCATTTCTTTTCTTCGAAATATGCTCATGGCTCGCGAATTTGATTTGGCCATGCAAAGATTGAATAGACAAGGTCGAGCATTCGGAGGAGTCTATTCTCAAACAGGCAATGAGGCAACAAGTGTAGGCAGCGCTTCTGCNCTCGGTCCGAATGATGTATTATTCCCGATGCATAGAAATATCGGTGGACATTTCGTATTCGGACAAGAACTTGATGTTCTCATGAAAGCATTTCTCGCTCGTGATGGAAGCTTGATGCGTGGCACTGATGGTACCGGACATTATGCAGATCCTGCCAAAAGAATTTATGGCAATATTTCTCATCTTGGTGCGATGATTCCCGTTGCGGCCGGATTCACGATGGCTGCAAAATTGCGCGGTGAAACATGTGTGGCAATGACATATATCGGTGATGGCGGAGCACAAACCGGGGAATTTCATGAAGCAATGAATTTTGCATCCGTGCAAAAACTCCCTCTTATTCTCATCATTGAGAATAATCAATATGCATACTCTTCTCCCAATTCCATCGAATTTGCTTGCAAGCAGTTATCAGACAGAGCTTTGGGATATGGATGTCACGGAGTCACAATCGATGGAACAGATGTTGAACTTGTCTATGACACATGTCTAGATGCTGTGAAAAGAGCAAGAAAAGGCGATGGTCCAACCATCATTGAGACTATCACGATGCGGATGCGTGGTCATGCAGAACATGATGACTTTAGCTATGTCCCAAAAAGCTTATTGGAACATTGGCAAAAAATGGATCCGGTTGACAGATATATTGCACACTGCATTGCTAAAAAGGTATTGAAACAGTCTGAAATTGAGGACTTACGCAATGAGATCATACAAAGTATGCGCGATGCAATTGATGCAGTGATTGATCTTCCCTTCCCTCCGGCTGAGGAAGCATTTAAGAATGTTTTCATTGATTGATCCATGAATACTCTCCCAAAAAAAATCATGCTTCTCGGTTCAGGAGAACTTGGGAAGGAAACAATTATCAGTGCCCAAAGATTTGGTTGCCATGTCATAGCAGTAGATTCCTATCCGGATGCACCCGGAATGCAAGTCGCTGATGAGTATGAAGTGATTTCCATGCTTGATGGTGATGCATTGGATGCAATTGTGAAAAAGCATGCTCCTGATATCATTGTTCCTGAAATTGAAGCAATCAGAACGGAACGATTCTATGCTTATGAACAAGCAGGAATCCAAGTTGTTCCTAGTGCCAAGGCAGCCAATTTCACAATGAATCGAAAAGCGATCAGAGATCTTGCTTCTAAAGAACTGCAAGTGAAAACAGCTAGATATGGATATGCAACAACCCTAGAAGAAGCTGAGCAAATAGCCCATGATATGGGTTTTCCATGTGTGATCAAACCATTGATGTCTTCTTCCGGAAAAGGACAATCCACCATCAAAAAACCTGAAGACATTTCGGCTTGTTGGGAATATGCTTCAACAGGCGGTAGAGGTGATTCGGCAGAAGTGATCATAGAGGAATTCATTTCTTTTGATTATGAGATTACCTTGCTCACCGTTAGTCAGAAAAATGGTCCTACATTATTCTGTCCACCCATAGGACATCGTCAGGAAAGAGGAGATTATCAAGAAAGTTGGCAGCCATGCTCAATGTCGGAAATAGCATTCAAGAAAGCATGCGAAATCGCCGAAAAAGTAACCGATGCATTGACCGGAGCGGGTCTTTGGGGTGTGGAGTTTTTCATATCCGGTGATGATGTCTATTTTTCTGAGCTCAGCCCTCGTCCGCATGATACCGGAATGGTCACATTGTCCGGAACACAGACATTCACGGAATTCGAATTGCATTGTCGTGCAATTCTAGGATTGCCAATACCCGCAATCACGCTTCAAAGATCAGGAGTGAGTGCGGTGATTCTACATATGAACGATGAACAATTCAAACCATCATTCTCCGGACTTGATACAGCTCTTAAGATCGAGAATTCCGATGTCAGAATTTTTGGCAAACCAATCACAAGAAAATATCGAAGAATGGGAATAGCATTGACTTGGGATGCAAAAGATGCTGATATCAAGGCACTTCGAGCAAAAGCCAAAGAGATTGCGGATTGCATAACCATTCACCCACAACACTAAACTTGGAATCATATCATGGCTGTCATGACATATCTGGAAGCAATAGCCGATGCACTTCGTACCGAAATGAAAAGAGATGACTCAGTTTTCATGATTGGTGAAGATATTGGAACATATGGTGGAGCATTCAAATTGACGAAAGGATTTTTGGATGAATTCGGTCCCAAAAGAGTAATCGATGCACCAATTTCTGAAGCTGCAATCATCGGTGCAGCAATTGGAGCATCACTCAATGGCATGAGACCTGTCGCTGAAATGCAATTCATGGATTTTGTGACTTGTGGATTCAATCAATTGGTAAGTGTGGCAGGAACAACAGCATATCGATGGGGCCTTGGTGTTCCAATGGTTGTGCGCGGTCCTGCAGGTGGCGGTGTGGGAGCAAATCCTTTCCATTCCAGAAATTCTGAAGCATGGTTTGTTCAAGCAACCGGCTTGAAAGTCGTATGTCCTGCAACACCGGCAGATGCAAAAGGATTGCTGACTGCTTCAATTCGAGACAATAATCCCGTGATCTTTTTTGAACATAAAGGATTATATCGCAAGATTAAAGGAGAAGTACCCGAAGGCGAATATATGATTCCACTCGGGAAAGCAAATGTGATCGTAGAGGGCAATGATGCCAGCATTATTTGTTATGGTAGCACAGTTCATATGGCATTGGAAGTTGCAGAACGCATGCAAAAAGAAGGGATCTCGATTGAAGTTGTGGATATCAGAACTTTGGTACCTTTTGATGAAGAAACCGTACTTCGATCGGTTCGTAAGACAAATCGTGTTTTGATAACACATGAAGCAACATTAACAGGTGGTTTTGCAGGTGAGATTGCCGCTCGCATCACTGAGAAAGCATTTGATTCATTGGATGCACCTATAAAAAGAGTGGCTGCTTTTGATTCACCAACCCCATTTGCACCTACACTTGAAAAGGCCATGCTTCCAAATGCTGATAAGATTCATGCGGAACTTCTGAATCTATTATCATATTAATGGAACTGGCTTACAAACATCATAGTGACCAAATAACATCATAAGATGGCATATTTTTTGTAGTAAATTCATCAATCTTTATTCATGAGAGTCTCCTTTGTGATTAAAAATATGTTATTCCTATGCATGTTTTATATGGGATCTGACATATTGCATGCTCAGGAAAAGGGGTTGATTGAATTTGTCAATGTACCTGATTCAATGATTGTATTTACATCTCCAAGACTATTGATTACAGACAATGCGGAAACACTCAAATATTCTTCTTTTTGGAGTATAGAATTATTGTTTTCAGGAAATGGATTTGGTGCCGGTTGTTCTTACTCAAAGCATCTATCTCCTACACTTTCTCTGACTGCACTTCTTGGAATAACAGGCAATCGCAATAGTGATGAATTGGAATATATTGATCCAATGACAGGAAGAACTTTCATTCCTAATAAAGTAAATAGTCTCTATTCTTTTCCACTTACCATTGGAATGCAAAAGAGATTATTTCAAGAATCATTGTCTGAGTCTTTCAGACCATTCATTGGTGCAGGCTTGGGTTATTCGATGATTTTGCAAGTACCTTATGATCAGAATGGATTCGAACCGGATAGAAGAACATTGGCACATGGAAGACCTGCGGGCTATTTTAGCATTGGCTCTGCATTTGGGAGCGAAGGAAGAACAAGTTTGTCTGCTTTGATACGATATTATTATATCCCTTTTAGTGGGAATGGCATTGATAGCATCAAGGATCTTCCAATGAAAGATTTTGGTGGCTTATTTATTGCATTGGGCATTGCATTTGGAAATTGAGATTATATTCACAAAGGTTTCAGAGACATGAATCATATTCCGAATTTGAATGGGAAACAATTAAGCATTGTATTGCTTGGTTCACTCACTATTCTTACATTCATCTGGGGTGCATGCGGAAATACATCAGGAAATTCACCCGAAGAAGTTGCGAAAAGAAGTAAACCCCGTCAAAAGAAATCTAGATTTATTTCTGACTCAATCAAAAAGGACTCTTTAGCACAAAAAGATTCTGTTCAGAAAGCAAAGATTAGTAAACAAGTGATTCCTGGTCAATCAGTCATCTATACGAAACAAGTGATCTCCAATGCAAAGAGTTTGGACTCAATTCGAAAGGCATATCGCAAAACGGATACCGTTCAGAACTTGGCATATCGAGCTTTCACGACAGTTAATAGAAAAGACTTGCATTATTTCAGAGTTGGTGATACTGTTATAATTCCAAGTATTATATCTCCTAATCTCACAGATTATTCCATTTTCCCTGAAGTCTATCCGGCCGCAGTATCCATTCCTAAAATCATAATGGTTTCCAATGCCTGGCAGAGCTATGCATGTTATGAATATGGGAAATTGGTTCGTTTTGCCGCATGCAATACCGGTGAAGAACGCAAAGCAACATTTCCCGGCAAATATGCACTGAATTGGAGATCAATATTAAGAAAGTCTTCACTCAATTCAAGTTGGATACTTCCCTATACTTGGAATTTTCATTTGCATGCCGGCAGTGCATTTCATCAATTCGATATGCCCGGCAGACCTGTTTCCCACTCATGCATCAGACAATTCAGAGATGATGCGAGATGGCTGTTTTACTGGGGAGAAGGAGCACGAAGAGATAGCGTGAAGAGAAGGTATATTCCCTTTTCCGGCACTCCAGTCATCATTATGGACATGTTTGATTTCACAAGAAAGAAAGGTGGTCCATGGTGGGATTTGAAAGACAATACCTTTAAAATTACTTTACCGAATGATCCTTTGAATTTTGAAGAAGCTTGGATTCCAATTTCTCAAATTCCACAAAGTGCCCGAGGCGGACTCCCAAATCGAGATAGATATGTAGCAGCAGAAGATACACTTCGCATGCGTGGAATCATCAGAGATGGAGTAAAGCTTAGAGCATCAATACAATATAGTAAAAGAAAAAAGCCGGCTGTTACAGGCACAGTATCTGCTCCTGCACCAATGATTAAACCGAGCAACTAAAGACTTCATTGGCAGAACATGGCCGAATTGGTAAAACTTTGCTATTTTTGAAGTGTCAACTTCCGAAATATTCCATTGTTAGTACATGACGCTTAGTGATTTGAACGATAGATTGAATGTGCTTTTCCCCCCCGAAACCGCATGGAGCGGAGATGCCATAGGTCTGCAAATTGATCGCTATCCAATAGATTCAGACATTAAAAGAGTCCTCATTGCTTATGAAATCAATGAGGATATTCTATCTGAAGCCAAGCAGAAAGATGTTGATTGCATATGTGTCTTTCATCCCTTGATTTTTTCTCCATTGAAGAAAATTAGACGGTCGGATCGAATTGGTTCATATGTTCATGACTTAATAAGATTGAATATCGGTTTGATTGTCATTCACACAAATTTTGACACTCATCCTTATGGAACAAATATGCTTGCCGCTAAAGCATTGGGTTTACATCCCGATACTTTGTCACCCTTGATTCCAGACAAGCAGTTTGAAGGCTTTGGGATGGGTGTGATTGGAAAGTTGCATCATCCGATGGAAAGTTCTGTTTTTGCACAACAATGTCGTGAAGTTTTCGGCTCTCCCATTCGATATTGTATCGGAAACAAAGCAATGATTGAATCAATTGCGATTGTTTGTGGAAGCGGTTCCTCATACTTTCAGAATGCACTTGATTCTCAAGTTGATTGCTTCATCACCGCAGATGTGAAGTATCATCAGTTTCATGAAGCCAAAGGCAATGTGATGCTTATTGATCCCGGCCATGCAGAAATGGAACAGTTCGTGGTTGAAGGTATGAGCACAATACTTCAAAACGATGAATGTTTGCAGATGCAATTCATCATGTCTGAAGTTCTCACTTCACCAATTCAACATGTATATTAATTTTAAAAATATTGTTTATTAATCTATCACCTAGAGCATACTATGAGTTCACTCGCTACCATGTTGGCAACGATGTCCGATATTGATTCCACACTCGATGATTTGAAAGAAGAACTTGGCGATTTGCCACAGCAAGTGAAAGATGCTGAAGAGTATGTTCGAGCAAAATCCATGCATACCGAGAAAGCCGAGAAAGATTTAAAGGAAATTGAATCATTCAAAATCAATTCCGGAAATAGACTTCTCGAGATCAAAGACAAAGAAGATCAATTGGCTCAGCAACAATTCAATGTTCGCAATAACAAAGAATTCGATGCCATCACTAATGAAATAGAAATGCTCAGAGATGAACGCAATAAGATTTATGATGAGCAAAGAACAGTTGGAGTGAAAGAAGAAAATCTCACTTCAATTTTGGAAGAAAGTAAAAAAGAATTGGAAGAAGCTCAAAAGGGATTGACCGGGAAAGAAGATGAATTGACATCAATTTCTCATGGACACAATGATGAGATTCTTCAACATACCAAACAAAGAGCTGAATTGGCCCAAGCAATTCCTATTGCAATATTGGCAGAATATGAAAGAATCAGAACGTTCCATAAAGATGCCGCGGTAAAAGTAAAGAAGAATAGTTGCTCCGGTTGCTTTAGCAAAGTTCCACCACAAAGAATCGTTGAAATGCGTAATAAACCAGATACAATGTTCTTATGCGAACATTGTGGACGCATTCTCCTCGGCGAATAATCATTCATGTATTTTCGGGGCTGTCGGAGAAGCGCGCCGATTAGTCGGTGAGGAAAGTCCGAACTCCATAGAGCAGCGTGCTTTGTAACACAAAGGCGATGATGCATTCCACCGGAATGAGAAGTCGACGGAAAGTGCAACAGAAAATATACCGCCGAAGCAATTCGGTAAGGGTGAAATGGTGAGGTAAAAGCTCACCGCATTTGTGGTGACACAAATGGCATGGTAAACCCCACGCGGAGCAAGGCAAATAAGAAAGAGTTGTCCTTTGGACAGTCAGACTGCTCGTTTGACATTTCCTCTTTCGGGTATGCCGCATGGAAATCATTGGCAACAATGATTCAAGATAAATGCTTCTCTTCCCTCTTGGGAAACAGAATTCGGCTTATAGACAGCTTCGATTTTCTTTTATACTTCATGCTTTGTTTACTGAATAATACAAGACCTGAATGGGTTGATATCGCCGCGGCTGATATTGATACACTCTTGATAGATCATGCTCATTGTGAAAAGAAAGCTGCTTATAATGCTCTCACCATGATTCAGAACTATCCTGAACATGAAGATATAGTCAATGAAATGATCATTATTCTAAAAGAAGAATGGGATCATTTTGAAAGAGTATATGAACGCATTCGTAATAAAGATCTGAAACTTGTAAAAGATTCAGGAAATGAATACGCAAAACAACTTTCAAAACACATCAGAAAGCATGAACCGGAAAAGATGCTTGATTTATTGCTAATTGATGGTTTAATTGAAGCTCGATCATGTGAAAGATTCTCACTCCTTGCAAAGTCCGAGTCTATATCTCAGGATTTACGGGATTTTTATCAAGAACTCTTCGCAAGTGAGGCAGGTCATTATCGCACATTCACTGATCTTGCCAGAAAATACTTCCCTGCCGATATAGTAAAACAAAGAATGCATGAATTGGCAATGATTGAGGCAAAAATCATGGATACTCTCGGCCATCAACCAACAATGCATGGTTGAATAATGAATACCCCCTCAATTATATTCATGGGCACACCGGACTTTGCCGTACCTTCGCTTAAACTACTTCATGAACAATTGGGTGTAAAAGCTGTTGTAAGCGTACCTGACAAACCTGCCGGAAGGGGTCGTAAAATACAAAGCTCTCCGGTAAGCATCTGCGCCANTGAATTGAATATCCCGCTGTTTACCCCAACTCGTTTGAAAGATCCGGANTTTNTCTCGCAAATANCNTCACTACAACCTGATATCATTATCGTGATTGCATTCCGCATTTTACCAAGAGAAGTATATTCACTTGCGAAACTTGGAGCATTTAACATACATGGAAGTTTGCTTCCAAAGTATCGTGGTGCAGCTCCAATACAGTGGGCAATCATCAATGGTGAAACGCATACTGGTTTAACATCATTTTTACTCAATGATACTGTTGACACAGGAAATATCATTGATCGATNTTTATGTGATATTCCGAATGATATGACAGCAGGCGAGCTTTTTGAAGCATTGAAAATCCCTGCTGCTAACTTAGCACTTTCAACATGCAAAGCTTTGATGAATCATTCAGTGATTCCTCAAGTTCAAAATGATTCTGATGCTACTCCCGCTCCAAAACTATTCCGCGATGATTGTAGAATCATATGGACAAAGTCATGTTCTGAGATTCATAATCTAGTGCGAGGAACAAATCCAAAACCGGGTGCTTGGACAATATTCAATAATGCTTCATTGAAAATTCTCAAAACACGATGTATTTCAAATGGTGTAGAATTGGGATCAGGACAATATCTCATTACAGATGATTCTTTTCTCGTAGGCACCGGATATGGAGTTGTTTCTCTATTGAAAATACAAGAAGAAGGTAAACCAGCTCTGGCTATTTCTGATTTTCTGCGTGGGTATAGACATGCACGCGAAGGACATTTCACATGATGGATCCATTGGAATTTTGGACAATTTGTAATGCGAATGGAATCTTGCTCTCTCGAGAACAAGTCTCTACATTTGAGCGTTTTCACAATGAATTGATCTATTGGAATGAAAAAGTGAATCTCATTTCAAGAAAAGATATGGAGAATATCTGGGTTCGTCATTTCATGCATTCACTCAGCATAGTCAAATCACAATTACTAATTGATAAAGCAAAATGTCTGGATGTTGGTTGTGGTGGTGGTTTCCCCGGAATTCCAGTAGGCATAGCTCGTCCTGACCTTTCAATTTCCATGGTAGATTCCATTGCAAAGAAAATGAAATTGACTTCCATGTTTGCTGAACATACGGGACAAAGAAATTTCACATCATATACCTCCAGAATGGAAGATCTTGCACAAAACAAGCAACAACTTTCACATTATGACTATGTGATTGCAAGAGCAGTTGCACCAATTACCTCACTCATACAATGGACAAAACCCTTGTTGAAGAAGAATGGGAAATATGTGCTTTTGAAAGGTGGAGATTTGACCTTGGAAAAACAAGATGCAATCACAGCTTTTCCCAACCTTTCCATTGAAGAAATCCAAATTCATTGGAATGGAATTGAATGGTTCACACAAGAAGATAAAAAAATTATAGTGTGTTCATTTATTTCTTAGTCAATATTGATCAATTCCAACCGATCTCTTTGAATGAAATGTCATATTCACTAGAATTGGATAACTTATCCACATAAAACTTTTCTGGTTTCATATAATTTAAATCCCTATATATTCTTTTATTGTCAACAACTTACACGACTTACATATATTTTGGGGCTTATTTTCTGAACATACCATCAATAAGTTAATTCTCTAATCGTTACTAACTTGGTTTTCAACGACATACCTTTGTAAGAGCAAAAGAATGAAGCATTTATGAATTTTTTTCAATTTGAATAATGCTTTCTCAAGAGGTATATTGTGTTTCACATCGAGCAGCAACGATGTGATAGTTTTACACACTATCTAGGGAGTAACAGATGGTAGGAATCATCAAACACATATATGGACTGTGCATTTTGTCATTATGCATGATGCTTTTTCATGCACCCCCTGTGCTTGCACAAAAGTTGCAACAGAGTCAATCCACCCAACAAGTTCTCAAATCTGAAGGCGATCAAAAAAATGCCGCAGATTTTGTCATTTCTCAAAAATTGGAAAAGGCCCGACAGAAGTATCTTAAAGCTTTGACTGCGATTGAGAATGATGATACACTATCAATTCCACGCTTATTTGAAGATGCAGTTCAGGCATTGAACTCCCTGGCAAGCTATCCCGGTATTGAATCTAATGATGATTTCGCCGACTTGGCGCAATCCATAATCGATGATTATGAGAGTTATGTTCAAATCATTGACAGTTTGCCTGAGAGCTCTTCGGCATTTATGCTCCGAAACAAAATCTACCAAGAAGTTGAGGAAATCGACCCTAATTCTCCCGCGATGTCTACTTTACAGTTTGCCAGTTCCAGAGTTTCAGGTGCTCCCGGCATACCAGGCATGACAATTCCATTGGAGATCAATGAACATGTCCAAAAAAACATAACCTTTTTGTCTCAAGACAAAGGAAGAAAGTTTTTCAAACGTTGGATAGAAAGAAGCAGTCGTTGGTTTCCAATGCTGAAACGCATTGCCAAAGAAGAGGANATGCCCGAAGAAATCATTCATCTTTCGATGATTGAAAGCGCTTTAAACCCGAATGCTGTATCATGGGCAAAAGCTGTCGGCATGTGGCAGTTCATGCAAGCTGCAGCGAGTGATTATGGTCTAAAAATGACTTCATGGGTTGATGAAAGAAGAGATCCTGAGAAATCAACCAGAGCAGCCATGAGATATCTCAAATGGTTGTACAATGAATTTGGTGATTGGCATTTGGCATTGGCCGCTTATAACAGTGGTCCTAATGGTCCTGTTCGCCGTGGGATTGCACGCCTTCAGAAAGATGCACCGACATTCTGGGATATTCGAGAATACTTGCCAAAAGAAACCAAAAACTATGTGCCNCTTTTCATAGCAACTTCAATTATTTGTTTGAATCAAGAGCAATATGGTTTTACAAAAGATGAATTGTCATCCGAGCCGGAATATTCATATGAAACATATCCAATTGATGGTTCTATCAGTCTTAAAACACTTGCTAGATGTTTGAATGAACCGGTTGAAAATCTGAAGAATTTGAATCCTGAATTGGTCGGTCTTACCACTCCTCCCGATAGTGATAAGCCATATGATTTAAAACTCCCGATTGGAAGTAAAGATCAATTTGCAGCAAATTTCTCCAAGTTGACTGAAGAAGAGTTGAATCCTTGGGTAATTCATTCTGTCGATAAAGGCGAAACAGTTTCCAGCATTGCCGGACAATATGCAGTGAATACTCAGGATATTATCGGAAGCAATAAACTTCCTTCCGGTAATAAAGTAAAGAAAGGCATGACTCTCCGCATCCCTCGTGAAGCTTTGGGAACAGCAACAATTGCAAAGGTTAAAAATGATTCAATCATTGAATCTAATCCTGTTGCAACACAAAACAATCCAGCACAAACCCCGATTATTGCCAGCAACAATCAAGTTAAGGATACAATCCTTGAGCAATCACCCAAGAAAGAAACAACAATCAGGTCAAATCCTAATCCTGTAATTTCTGCACCGGTGATTGCAGAGAAGCAGACTCCCATTCAATCTCAGCCGATTGAATCACAAGTTCCAAGTGTGACTTCAAATGCTAAGATTGAAAATACTACATCACAAAATGTGATTGCATCCAATCAAGTTACTACTCAAATTGCTTCGAATTCGGATCAAACACAAGCCGAACAAACACAGAAGAAAAGTGGTCGTGCTCATGTGAAGCATATTGTCAGATCAGGCGAAACACTGTACTCTTTGGCACAGCGTTATGGCGTTCGCATGACGGATCTTAGAAATTGGAATGGTATTACATTCGATGCCAATCAATTGTCCGAAGGACAAGAATTGATAGTATCTTCCACAGCAAGTCCTAAACTCGTATATATTCAGTCAGAAAAGAACAGAGACAATTCACCTTCACTGAAAAGAGGCGGTAAACACACTGTTAAGAAAGGTGAAACTCTCGCACAAATCGCTGATGATTATGGAGTGGATCTTGAGTCATTGCGTCAAGAAAACAAAATCAAGAAATCAGGTTCAGTTCAATATGGAACAGTTCTAAGAATTCCAAATCAAAAATACGCAGATGAAAGAGCCACCAGAGCTGTTTCCAAGCGTAGAGCATCGGGTTCTACTTTAAAAGTGCATTCTCTTAAAAAAGGTGAAACACTCTCCAAAATTGCGGCGATGTACAATGTGAGCGAAAGAGATCTTCGTTCATGGAACCCCGGAATCAAAGCAAACAAGATTGTTCGTGGACAAAAAATCAAGCTCTATGCCAAAGTCACCGGAAAAGGAAGTTCGTCGGATTCACGCAGCAAGTCTTCTTCCAAACTGCCAAAGCAGTATAAAGTTCGCAAAGGTGATTCAATGAAAAGCATTGCAAACAAATTCGGTATTTCAGTGAGTCAGCTGAAAAAGAAAAACAAAAAAGCAGGTGAAGGAAAACTAAAAGCCGGACAATCTTTACGCTTGCAATAAGCTATTAGTATTTAAAGTTGGTCAAACGGCGAAACATTTACTTGTTTTGCCGTTTTTTTTGAAAATGAGATTATGATTCAAAGACTCATCCACATATCATTTCTTTTCTTGTGCATCACTCTGAATGCTCAGCAATCACTGAGAACAATAGAGAATGAAGCATTTGGACTTGGTGAAAAATTGGAATATAAAGTCGGCTATCAATTTGTCAAAGCCGGTGATGCATATTTCCATATTCAACCGAAGTCTGTGATGTATAAAGGAAGACCATGCTATGATATTCGATTCGAAGTGCGTTCTCTCAAATCATTGGACTGGCTCTATCGAGTGCATGATTTGTATAGAACCATTGTTGACATCGATGGTATCTATCCATATTATTTCGAACAGAGAATCCGTGAAGGTGGATATAGCAGAGATGCCAAGGCATATTTTGATCACTCTGGGAAAAAGGCAATGGTTGGAGAGAAAACTTTCCCCTTCCCTACATTTTCCCATGATATTGTTTCGGCATTTTTCTTTGTTCGCACAATGGACTTACAAACCAAGAAGAAAGGTGATGTCATCCAAATGAAAAACTTTGTTGATGATAGCACTTATACATTGGGAGTAAAGATTCATGGAAAGCAAACCGTGACCGTTGAAGCCGGGACATTTGAGTGCATTGTCATTGAACCAATGGTGACCAAAGGCGGACTCTTTAAAAGTGAAGGGAAAATTGTCATATGGATTACTGATGATGAGAGAAAAATTCCAGTAAAAGTAAGTACGAAAGTCCTCATAGGGGCCATTGAAGCGGAATTGACGAGATTTTCCGGAACAAGAGGACCTGTCAATGCAAAAATCAAATGATGAAGGATGCAAATTAGGTTCTGATTAGTGTTTTTACCGTAAATTTGCCCATATCTTTTTATGCATATTCACTCTCAATTCGAGCAGAATTATGTCAGTCAAACAAGACACCATCACCGATACAATCGACATCACTGCAAATCTTCGCTCACTTTATGAAGAATTAGTGGGTGAATTAAAACCTGAAGTTCGAAAAATCATTGAAGAATGGGATAAGACAACCAATAATTATAGAAATGAAGAATTCACTTATATGGTTCGCAATAAAGAGATTAAAGTTGCGAATTTCATTGAATCACTAAGTCACACAAAAATCCCCAAGATTTCAATTCCTACTTTCAAGGATTGGGGTGAAATTGTCCGATGGACCATGCGTGAAAATTTTCCCGGAGAATTTCCATATACCGCAGGTGTATATCCATTCAAGAGAACCGGAGAAGATCCAACCAGAATGTTTGCAGGTGAGGGTGGACCCGAAAGAACCAATAAGCGTTTTCATTATCTCAGCCATGGAATGCCAGCGGCAAGATTGTCGACAGCATTTGATAGCGTAACATTATATGGTGAAGATCCTGATCCAAGGCCGGATATCTATGGAAAGATTGGCAATAGTGGGGTTTCTATAGCTACACTCAATGATGCAAAAAAATTGTATTCCGGTTTTGATTTATGTGATCCCAAAACATCAGTCTCAATGACGATCAATGGTCCGGCTCCAATGCTTCTTGCATTCTTCATGAATGCCGCGATTGATCAGGAATGTGAGAAATATATTCATGAGCATGGTCTAGTTGAAGAAGTAAAAACAAAGATTGCCGGCATCTATGCACAAGCCAATCATGAATTACCCGATTATTGCTCAGATCCCGCCACAGATAGTCATGAATTGCCAGATGGGAATACAGGACTTGGATTGGTATTGCTTGGTATTACCGGTGACAAAGTACTGTCTCCGGAAGTTTATGCACAGTGTAAAGAACGCGCATTAAAAACTGTTCGTGGTACAGTTCAAGCCGACATTCTGAAAGAAGATCAAGCGCAAAACACATGCATTTTCTCAACAGAGTTTGCGCTCAAAATGATGGGTGATATTCAAGAGTATTTCATACAAAAACAAGTGCGAAACTTTTACTCTGTTTCAATTAGTGGTTATCATATAGCCGAAGCNGGTGCAAATCCAATCACGCAATTGGCTTTCACCTTGGCAAATGGGTTTACATTCGTTGAGTATTATCTCTCTCGAGGAATGAATATCGATGATTTTGCACCCAATCTTTCATTCTTTTTCTCAAATGGAATTGATCCTGAATATGCAGTCATAGGTAGAGTAGCTCGCAGAATATGGGCAAAAGCCATGAAGAATATCTATGGCGGAAATGAACGCTCACAAATGCTGAAATATCATATTCAAACTTCCGGTAGATCTCTTCATGCACAAGAGATTGATTTCAATGATATTCGCACTACATTGCAAGCACTCTATGCGATATATGATAATTGCAATTCTCTTCATACCAATGCCTATGATGAAGCAATTACAACTCCGACTGAAGAATCAGTAAGAAGAGCAGTGGCAATTCAACTTATCATCAATCGTGAATTGGGCTTGGCAAAAAATGAGAATCCTTTGCAAGGTTCATTCATCATCGAAGAATTGACAGATCTCGTCGAAGAAGCGGTCTATGCCGAATTCAATAGAATTTCAGAAAGAGGCGGAGTATTGGGTTCGATGGAAACCATGTATCAAAGAAATAAAATACAGGAAGAGTCGCTGTATTATGAGACATTGAAACATACAGGTGAATATCCAATCATTGGTGTGAATACTTTTCTTTCCAAAAATGGTTCTCCAACAATCATTCCACAAGAAGTGATTCGATCTACCACTGAAGAAAAAGAAAAGCAAATTTCAAATGTGAAAGCGTTTCAGGAGCATCATTCAAGTGAAGCTCATCAAGCACTTAATCATTTGAAACAAGTGGCAGTTTCAGATGGAAACATTTTCGATGCCCTGATGGAAGCAGCCAAAGTTTGTTCGCTTGGTCAAATGTCTAATGCTTTGTATCAAGTCGGCGGACAGTATCGAAGAAACATGTAATTCATATTTATAGAGGTTTTATCATGAAATCATTATTAACATCAGTCTTCATCATCATTGCGATGGGATTCTCACTCGGAATTTCTTCTTGTTCCGATGACACCACAACAACCCCGACAACTGATAATGATAATATGCCATTGAAGACAGGCAGTTATCATGTGTACAGCATCACTCGTTTGGATTCTTTAACAGGTAATCCTGATCCTTCTTCAGTAACAAACGATTCTATGGTAATCGGCACTTCATCGATCAAAGAAGGTAAAACAGCTTTTGCATTTGATGTATTCAGAAACAATGAGAAAATTAGAACCGATCATTATTCAAAGGAAGGTCAAACAGTTTGGGGATATTGGCAATTCATTCCTCCCGGAATTCAGTTGACAGATCTCATCAATGCAATCGTACCACAGACCAGAAGATGGTCAAAGTTTGCTGATTTCGCTGCAACTTCTCAATGGATTATAGCCGACACATCAATTACTGGTGTTTCCATTCCATTTAATGGACAGAATATCCCATTGACCTCAGCAATCACTATGAGAGGAAAGAAAGTTGCAACTGCCACAGAAGTGATAAAAGGTACTTCATTCCCAAATACAACGAAATTTGAATTGACATTAACATTGAAGCCTTCAATAACTTTGTTTGGTACTCAAATTCCTGTGGATTCAATCAATGTCAAGCAATTTGTGTGGATAGCTCAAAATGTTGGAATTGTTAAAGAGGAATTCCCTGCACTTGACTTAAGAGTTGTTGTTCCTGGTCTTGAACCAATACAATTCAAAGGTGATGGATTTGTAAGAGAATTGCTTCGATACTCAATAAAGTAATAGTTGGCATAGTATGAGAAGAGGCCATCGCTTCATTGCGATGGCCTCTTTTTTTATTCAACTATATGTCCAAATAGATCAAATTCTGCGGCATCATCAATTTCAACCCAAATCATGTCTCCCGGTTTGAGCGGTGTGTCTGATCTCACATAAAGCTCATTATCAACCTCGGGTGCATCTCTTTCGGTTCTACATTGATATTCCCCATTGATTTCTTGCTCCACCATCGCGCGGACTCTTTTCCCTATCAATTCTTGATTTGCATCATGTGAAATTTGCTTTTGGATGTCCATCAGAATTGTGCGGCGTTCATCCTTGACTTCTTGAGGAATTGGATCTCCCAAAATATAGGCATATGTATCATCTTCTTGGGAATAAGTAAATACGCCCATTCTGTCTAATGAGCCAGTACTTACAAAATCACACAATTCTTGAAAATCCTCTTCTGTTTCACCCGGATATCCAACAATGAATGTTGTGCGAAGCGTGATTCCCGGTACTGTTTCTTTGATATGATGAATCAATTCCTCTGTAGTTTTTCTAGTGATCCCTCGACGCATGGACTTCAACATTTGCGTCGAAATATGCTGCATAGGCATATCGATATAGGAACAGATATTGTCTCGCTCTGCAATCACCGGCAATATTTCTTTCGGAAATTTTGATGGATAGGCATACATCAATCTGATCCATTCTGCGCCTGATGCATCACTTAGGGCGCGAAGAAGTGAATCCAAACTGCGCTTACCATAGATATCAAGTCCATAGCAAGTGGAATCTTGAGCCACAAGAATAAGTTCTTTCACACCTTGTCTTGTAAGCGATTGAGCTTCTCTCACCAAATCTTCAATTGGCTTGGAGCGATGCTGTCCGCGCATGAGAGGAATCGCGCAGAATGAGCAGGGATTATCACACCCTTCGCTGATTTTCATATATGCATAATGCTGAGGAGTTGAAATCACTCTTTCACCAAGCAAAGCATATTTCAAATCGGGGGAAACAACTTTCAGAATATTACCATAGGCTTCAGTACCAAAGAAATGATCAACTTCAGGTATTTCATTCCGAAGATCATTTCCATAGCGTTCGGACAAACAACCTGCAACGATCAATGTATCAATCTTGCCCTGCTTCTTCAATTCGGCTGCTTCTAGGATTGCTGAGACACTTTCCTCTTTTGCAAGATCAATGAAACCACAGGTATTGATGATTACGGTTGATGCTTGTTCAGGATCATCGACCAAGTTCAGTTGGGCAGCTTTGAGATGACCCGACAAAACTTCAGAATCAACCGTGTTTTTACTGCATCCNAGAGTGATGACAGATACTGTGTCTTGCGACTTTTGCTGTATGGACATAAATTTTAATCATTAATACTAATTGAGTGTGCAAAAATAACAAATTGACACCTCCTTGATGAAATCAATTACAATCAGGATTAAAAACTGTGATTCACTGTTCACAGTTTGTATTTTTGCGATGAATAATCACCTTAATGCCATGAATGCTTTACTACAAACGGCGATTGATGCAGCTCAAAAAGCCGGAAAAGTTCTCAAAGAAGGCTTTGGAACGGATTACACCATATCTTCAAAATCACAGATTCATGATCTTGTGACTGAATATGATCATAAGTCTGAAGCGATCATCATTGAGACAATACGGTCATCATTTCCAGATCATCAGATATTGACTGAAGAATCAGGTCATCATGCATCCGATGGAGACATCACTTGGATCATTGATCCACTTGATGGTACGGTTAATTTTGCACATGGCATTCCTTTTTTCTGTGTAAGTATCGCCGCCATTCAAGGGAGTGATATTCTGTGTGGTGTCATCTACTCTCCAATGACCGAAGAATTATTTAGTGCAGAAAAGGACGGAGGTGCATTTTTAAATGGACATTCTTATAAAGTAACTCAGCAAACTTCACTATTGCATAGTTTTTTGGTTACGGGATTTCCATATTCAGTCAAAGAAAATCCCCTGCATTGCATTGAACATTTTGCACATATCGTCGGTATGGGTATTCCCATTCGAAGACTGGGTTCTGCNGCCTTGGATCTTGCTTATNTNGCAGTTGGTAGATTTGATGGATTTTGGGAAGTTGCTCTTCAACCATGGGATATGGCTGCAGGAGCTTTATTGGTGAAAGAAGCCGGTGGAATTGTGATTGATTATTCCGGTAATGATTTGAATGTTATGCAATCCTCATCAATCATAGCCGGAAATATTAATATTGTCAAGGCTCTTCGAAATGAGATTGATTCGGTTAATCTGACAATTCCAAAGAGATAATGTATATGACAAAAAAGGAAATACCATTTGNATTGATGCATGGAGCAGGAAATATTTTCATGGTCATCAACAATGACGAACTCAATTTATCNCTNGATGAATTATCGGAGTTTATGACCAAAGAGTATCCATTACATTTTCCGGTGGATGGTTTGATGGCATATAGAGTATCTGATGTCAATGACTATGAATTCATCATCGATTTCCTCAATCCTGATGGTTCCCATGGTGCCATGTGCGGCAATGGCGCTCGGTGTGCAATCAAATATCATAAAGAGAATTTTGACAAATCGCCAAATGAATCAAACAAGGTTAAATTCCTAATGGCGGGCACCATTTATATCGGTTTTTATTTGTTTTCAAGTAAGAATGTTTCCGTGACATTCCCAAATGAACCGATGGCGAAAGAATTACATTTGGAGACTGAAAAAGGTATAATTCGCGCATTTTATGTTTTTAATGGTTCTGATCATCTCATCATCGATGCCATCAATCATGGCATCAATGCAAATAATTTCAATTTGATTTTCGTTCCTTGGCCGAACCGCTCAGACATCATCCTGCTCTTCCCAATGGTGCAAATGTGAACCTTGCAATGACCACGCATGATAATCTGATTAAACTCAGAACATTTGAGCGAGGTGTTGAAAGAGAAACAGCCGCTTGTGGAACAGGTGCTCTTGCCACGGCTTATATCTATCAGAATCATAAGAAGTATATGAATCTTTCAGTTTTTACAGGCGATTATCCGATTGAATTACAAGTTCAATCAGGAGATATACTTACGGTGAAGAAGGAAAATGATTCCGAATCACTCAGTTTGATTGGACCTGCAGAGTTTCTCACGATAGATGAAGCATTTGCAATGTATTCAGATTTTCAGCAGAGAATTCAATGATATTCATGGGCATAGATCCGGGTAGTGTCATTTGTGGCTATGGTGTCATTGAGAAAACCGGCAAGGACACATTCAAAGTACTTGAATATGGTGTTGTTGAAGCCAGAAAACGCTATGAATCAATGCCTCAAAGACTGGGCATGATTTATGAGCATTTGATTCAAGTCATAGATAGAACACTTCCCGATGAAATCTCACTTGAAGCAACATTCTATGCCAAAAATGCGCAATCATTGATTAAACTCTCGCATGCGCGAGGAGTAGCCATGCTGGCAGGAAATCAAAGAAGCGTACCGGTAATTGAATATTCAGCAAAAGAGGTGAAGCGAGCCGTGACCGGAAATGGAAATGCAAGCAAGGAACAAGTGGGATTCATGGTGAAATCACTTTTGAATATTGATGATGACAATACATTTTTTGATTCCACTGATGCACTCGCAGTTGCATTATGTCATGGCATGAAGCGTAGCACACCAAAACAAAGCGCTAAATCATGGTCCCAGTTCATTCAGGAAAATCCTAACAGGATCAAAAAATGAATCATGATGCATTCATAGGATATTTACGCGATCGATTAACTAAGCCACTTCCCGGTTGGGATTATCAGAAAAGGATGAGTCCTATCATTGCGGGAAATAGAACCAATGAACCGCGCAATATTCCTCAAGATGCACATCAAACCGGAGTTGCGGCATTATTGTTTCCCGGGGAATTTGGCAGTGAATTGATATTCACGNTACGAAGTCAATTTGTATCGCATCATAAAGGNCAAATCAGTTTTCCNGGTGGAAGAGCTGAAANACATGAAACAATCATTGAAACCGCACTTAGAGAAACACATGAAGAATTGGGTATTGAACAATCCAGCATCAATGTGATTGGCAAATTATCATCTCTCTATGTACCTCCTTCGCATTCTCATATGCATGTGATAGTAGGCGAATTGAATCAAACCCCTGTTTTTCAACCAAGTCTTCAAGAAGTTGAAGAAGTGTTTTCAGTATCATTGCATGCTCTGGCTTTTCAACATGAAATCATTCATCTTCCCAAAATGAGAGCACAAGACTTTGAGGTTCTCGCTCCATGTTGGCCCATTCATCCCAAAAATCATTTATGGGGTGCAACCGCAATGTGTGTGAGTGAATTGATTGGACTTTACACGGACTTCATGCATGAAAACGAATAAATATGCAATATTGTCGAAGTCAGCATTACATTCATTGAGAGATTATTTCCCGAATGAGGATATCTATACTGAATTAGCTCATAGACTACTGTATGCTCACGATGCAAGCGCTTATCGGATCACTCCATTGGGTATTGTTTTTCCGAGAACTGCCACAGACATTCAATTCTTATATTCTTGGGCCCATGAATATCATATACCTTTAACCTTCAGATCAGCGGGTACTTCCCTTTCAGGTCAGGCAATCGGCGAGGGTTTGATTGTAGATTGTTCAAAGTATTGGAAAGATATTTCTTATGATTCAACTCAACACATAGTGAGTGTTGAACCCGGAATCATCGGTGGACATGTCAATAGACATCTAACTTCTCATCACCGCAAGATCGGTCCTGATCCAGCCTCCATCAATGCCTGCATGATTGGTGGGATTCTCTCAAACAATGCAAGTGGAATGTGTTGTGGAATCGAACAGAATTCCTATCACACGATTGCTTCCATCAAATGCATTTTACCCAATGGATATATTGTTGACACTGCAGATACACATTCTTCCCGCGATTTACAGTTACATGCTTCTGAAATTCATGAAGGAATATTGCGAATTAAAAATGAGATCATTCAATCACCAATACTCATTGAACATATTCGGAAAAAGTATCGATTGAAAAATACTGTCGGATATTGTTTGAATGCATTTCTNGATGAAACAGAACCTGTNCATATCTTGAAAAAACTCTTCATTGGTTCTGANGGAACACTTGGTTTNATAGCAAAGGCAGGACTTCATACAATTCCAACTCTCCCCCATGCTTCAACTGCAATACTGTTTTTCGATACGATTGATATTGCCTGCAAAGCAATCCCATTACTCGTAAAAACTTCACCAGCCGCGATGGAAATCATGGATCGAGCCGCGCTTCGATCCATAGAATCACAGGCGGGTGCTCCCAAAATCATACAATCCTTGGGAGAGGATGGGACAGGAATTCTCATTGAGTATCAATCAGATTCTCAAGAATCTCTAGCGAAAAAGTTAAAAGGATTTTTGGATATTCAAGAACATCTCCATTTGATTGAAATTCCCATATTCACTGATGATGTCTCTTTGCGCAATCAATATTGGAAGATTCGCAAAGGCATGTTTCCATCAGTCGGAGCATCGCGCGCGAAAGGAACCGGAATCATCAATGAAGATATTGCAGTTCCCATTGAATCACTTGCAGATGCAGTCAAAGATTTGCGACTTTTATTTGCAAAGTATCACTTCCACGAGGCAATCATCTTTGGTCATGCCAAAGAAGGGAATCTTCATTTTGTGATTGCACATGCATTTGATTCAGAACAAGATATCAAGGCATTCGGTGATTTCATGCAAGANTTGGCAAATGTGATCATAGATAAATATCAAGGTTCGCTGAAAGCTGAGCATGGAACCGGGAGAAATATTGCTCCATTTGTTTCCCATGAATGGGGTAATGAAGCATATGCATTAATGAAGCGAATCAAGCAATTATTCGATCCACATGGAATCATGAATCCGGGAGTCATCATATCTGATGATCCTACATGTCATGTAAAGCATGTAAAACCATTTCCCATTGTGCATGATATCATCGATTCTTGCATTGAATGTGGTTATTGTGAATCGCATTGTCCCACGCATCAGTATACCCTATCACCAAGGCAACGCATCATTCTGGATAGAGAGATAGCGCTAGAACATGATCCGATCATACGAAAAGAATTATCTGATTTTGCGAGTTATGCCCAAATTGATTCTTGTGCCACTGATGGTTTATGTTCGCTTGCATGTCCGGTACAGATTAATACAGGGCAATATATGCTTGAGAAAAGATATATGTCACTTGATATTGATTCAAAAAACAGATATGACAAAGAAGCTCAATCAATACAAGATAGAGACAAATCGATACGAAGAAAAATGAAGGCAGGACATCTTGTATCTAGAATCATTGGAGATAAAGCATTACAAAAGATATCCGTGATTGGATCTTCCCTTTTCAATACTCCTCAATGGATATCAGGACTTCCTACTTCTTGGAAGCAAACAAATCTNGAAAATGACAATACTTCCAAGATCATCTATCTACCTTCTTGCACGGCACGATTATTTGCAAAGCCAAATGTCGATTCACCGNCATTGCCGGATTTGATCATGTCTCTATCCCAAAGAGCCGGCTTGAATTTGTCAATACCAAATGATATTGCGAATCGTTGTTGCGGACTTGCATATTCATCCAAAGGTGCGGAATCATCCGCTGATATCGCATTCAATAATTGGTCGCATCAAATTCCAGATAATTCAATTGTTCTTACAGATTCCTATTCTTGTTATTCNCACATTCGAGAAAGCATGCAAATGTTGGATCTTCTTTCATTTGCCGAAATGCTTATTGATAGACTTCCAATCCAACAGCTCGATGGCATGGCAATTCTTCATCCTCCTTGTTCTATGCAGATGAGTCAAGCCACAGAAAGAATGGAAGCGATTACATCTACATTAGCCACTCAAGTATTCATTCCCGAATCACTCGGATGTTGCGGAATGGCGGGTGATCATGGATTTAAGGATCCAGGACTAAGCAAACATGCATGTGCTGAAATGAAAAAAGAAATCATTCAGCAGAGGAATGTCATTGGGTATTATTCTCTCAATCCAACTTGTGAATTGGGTATGAAGATTGGAACAGGAAAAGAATATGTCTCTCTATTCTATCTCATTCGGAAAGCTTTGAAGTCTTGATCAAGTTTCCTGTCTTGTTTTTCTTGCAAATAATCCGAGAAACAATATCCCTAGCAGAAAGAAAACAATCAAAGCAAGCAATGCGGAGCGATATGATCCACTCAATTGCAAACTAATTCCAAATAATAGGGGCCCAAGCCAACTACTCCCTCGATCGGTCAATTCATATATCCCAAAATATCGTGATTCACTTCCCGCAGGAATAATCTTTGAGTAAATCGATCTTGCCAATGATTGACTTCCTCCAAGTACAAGAGCTATCACAGCACTCAATACATAAAAATGAATAGAAGAACCCGGTGGAAGAAAAGCATAGGCATAGATGATGATGCTCATCCATAGGAACAAACTCAGCATCAACATATTCAATGCTGAAGATGATTGTGCAAGTTTGCCAAACATCAAAGCACCAAAGATTGCAATGATTTGAACCAGCAGAATTGATACTTGAAGAGTTTCAAGTGGCAATTTCAATTCTTCGCTTCCGAATTGTGCTGCCATCGAAATCACAGTCTGAATACCATCATTGAAGAGTAGAAATGCAATCAAGAACAGAAGAATTCTTGGTTGATGGAATATTTCCTTCATTCCAGAAATGGAAATCAATATACCTTCATTTGTCTTCTTAGGTTGAGTTTTTGGGATTCTCAAGAATGGAATAAAGGTAAATATTCCCCACCAGACACCGGCTGATGCAAGTGATATTCTGACTGCTTGACCGCCACTGATTCCAATGGAATCTTTCATCAGATACAATCCAAGATTTAATAGCAATAATAATCCTCCTCCCGCATACCCAATCGCAAATCCCCTTGAGGAGACTTGATCTCTTGATCCCTCATCTGCAATATCATTCAGCATGGCATTATATGCAACGATTGAAGACCCATAAGCTCCATTCGCTATGATGAAAAGTAATGCTCCAAGCATTGCATTTCCCGATTCAATCCAATACATACCTATCGTTGCCAAAGCACCAATGGTAGTACACATCAAAATGACAGCTCTTTTTCCAAGAGGTCCATCGGATGCATACCCAATGATGGGAAGCAATAAAAATTGAAGGAATACAGAACTTGAAACAGCATAGGGAAACAATGATTGAGGAGCTATCGGTATGCCGAAAACATATAATGCTCCGAAAGTCGCTACCTCTGTTTGGGCAATGGAAGTAAGGTATGGTCCGAGGAAGACAGTAATGAC
>JGI25922J50271_10000058_pt1 | contig 30045 bp, 28 predicted proteins | sample LauGreSu1BDMLBDD_2_FD_50271 | JGI IMG/M metagenome (IMG submission 50271) | reverse complement strand
ACGGCGCTTCAAGGCACTACTGTAACTTCCGGAACATCATTTGCAGCATTGGATTTATCTGGAGCATCCTTAGTAGGTACTACCGTATCAGGCGTATCATTTTCTGGTGCAAATTTAAGCAATGTGGATTTTTCAGGGGCGGTGGTTACCGGCACCGATTTCACGAACGTTAATTTAAGCGGCGCTACTAACTTACCGGCATTTAGCACCGTTCAAAAACTACAACTTTTAAAAAATATAAATAATAAAGATATTGGTCAAGTTCAAGTTACTGAGCCATTATCCGGATCCGTTATCAACAGCCTAGTCGATATTCCTTCTGATATTATCAGCAATGCCACATTTATAGTAAAGGCCCCGGCAACCATTGACGGTAGTGGAAACAAGGTTGTAACTGTATCTGTTTCCGATATTTCGGGTGACTTGTCGGTTTACATTCCACTTAATCCTAACGAGAGCGCGAAAATAAACAACACCGTTTACTTATTTGATGGAACTAATATTTTAGACACAAGTGGAAATGCAGTGACGTTTTTTTCCATTTCCGAAGCGCCGTTTAAAGTATACGCCGGGTCGATTGTAGCCGTTAATGTCATGAATGTGATTAATAAAGTAGTATTCTCTTTTCCAGACGGATCAAAAATTGGACTATACGATCTGATGACAGAACTGTTTGCTCTGAAATAATGTAAAAAACAAAAAGGTTATAATATAAATGTTTTTATAACGTCATATGACGTTAAAAACATTACTAACATAGGTTCTGGGGGGGGAATGTGAATGCAAGGTCGACCTGTGGAATTATGAGATGAGATGAGTGAATGTGTGGGAGGGGTTGGATTGTATATCGCTGTTTGACGAGTAATAGTACAAATCCGTTCAACAATAAAAATGAATTTACTGTTGTAATGACTTTAATTATAAAGAGATAACCCATGAATATTCGGACCAGCTACACAGTGAAGTGGTTCTAGTCAAGTATGGTATTCATGGGAAAATATTTGTTTGACAGATCAGTTAGTAAGATTTTTCTATCACTTTCACTCTTGATCAGGAAGCCAGTAATGAGTATTACCAATGCAATGAAATGTCACGACAAATGGCGTATGTTGATTGATCGCCCCGCACTCGCGATCAACTGTCTCGTTCACGTTTTCAACGTTCACCGTGAACATTTAAACGTATACAACGAGCCCATATCCACTCTGTTTAATGTCACTGAGCCCGACAAGGGAGCGTCAAGCGCCCACTACGAAGTGCTTAAACCCCTCTGCGCAGAAGGGTCTTAGGGGGACGTAGGTCCCATAGCAGGTTCTTTAAAACTGCCAAAATGGAAAATACCGGCAATACGTTTCGATTTCCGGTTAGTACCACCCACAGGTATCGATCCTGTGCCTGCCTTGTAATGAATAAGAGATAACCATCAAACAAATCGGACACGAATGTCAAGAGGTAGTTCGACGAGTTTACTGCCCTCCGTGGGAGTGGTTTGTTATTATGAGGGGCGACGAGCGCCCCTCTGGCCCCATTGCGTAGAGGGGGTTTAGGGGGACATACGTTCCCCTGACAGTTTCTTTAAAGCTGCCAAATTGAAAAGATACCGACAACCCGTTTCGATCGAGTGACCTCAGGGTTATGAGCCCTGCGCGCTGCCCCTGCGCCATGTCGGTTAACAGGGAACCCAAGGTTCCCACACAAATGGAAGATTGTTGGAGTGCATATAGTGATGCGCGGGCGCGTTTCTATAAAACGGCCAAATTGAAAATATACCGGCGACAGGTTTCGATCCTGTGACCTTCCGCTTATAAGGCGATAACCATCCTCAGTTCAGACGTTGTCAGTCAAGATGGTAGAAGACGGTGTTGTAGACGCTCTGCCGCTGAGCTACACCGGTTCTGTGGAGGGGACGTATGTCCCCTGGCAGTTTCTTTAAAGCTGCCAAATTGAAAAGATACCGGCAACCCGTTTCGATCGAGTGACCTCGGAGTTATGAGCCCCGCGCGCTAACCGCTGCGCCATGCCGGTTACCTAGAAACAACTTGTTTGGCACTAGACCAGACACTTCATTCCTACCCTTTATATACGAAAAATCTTTAAGTAGTTTCGGACCACATACTATATTGTGTATATTATTATTTAAGGAAAAATAGCGATGTATAATAATTTAATACTTATAAATAACTATGCTTTGATTGGTCGTCTAGTATACCAACCAATACAACCAATAAAAAAAATGTCCGAACTCGAACCTCAACCAGAGCCCGTAGAGCCGAACCACTGTGTCCAACTTATGGCAAACGTTATGAATTACTTAAGCGGGTCGCTTTACGAGGGGTCGTTCAAAAAGTGCCACGAGGACGCCTTGCGCGAATTAAATTCAATATATGATACCGTTTCTAAATCTCCACAACAGCTGCCGCCTTACCATATGCGAACTAGTTTTTATGATAACTTTATATTTCTCTCACCTGTTACCGATACAGATGATCCGGACTATACGCTTTATAAACGACAACTTTTTATGTTTACCAGATCGCAGAACGTACTTTGACATGCTCGAAGAATACCGTCAAATCATCATGTTACTATAAATAACTATAATAAAAAATCGTTCTATATTTTTTTATTATGGGAATGAAATAAAAATAAACCAAATAAAATATTAGGAATTAAATCAAAAATAAAATCAAAGAATAACATAACATATATAACCATATATAACACATAATAAAACATCTACGAAATGAACATTTTTATTATTCGAAAAAACTTGCCGTTTTTTGCAATTTTGTTATACTTGATACTGTTTTTCGTACTTCAACAATCCAAGCCTGGGTTTTTGTATAACTCGGACGGCAGTTTACGCCAATTTGGCATTGGATTCAAACGCAAAACGGTAATTCCGATATGGATTGTTTCAATCGCTTTAGCGATTATTTCTTATTTAACGGTCTTATACCTGGTAACACCTGCTCCAAGAATTCAATAATTCAAACGACGTGATGGGACAATTCTTGCCTTATGGCAACGGTTATCCCTACACTTGTGCGACCCCTTGCGACATTTTCGACCGGTAGTTGTCTTATATTTCCGCAATGACTTTCTTACGCAATTATCATTGTAACAGCGATGAGCGCTTTTACGGCATGTTGCCGAGTGTCGACGTTTCCATCCACCCTTCATTGTAATGGTTGACTGTTTTGTATATTATATTTTATATTATACGTAAATATAATAAATATTTTTCATATTTTATATTTTTTTATTTTGAATTTATATTTTTGTATCTCTTATAAATTAAATGTAAATGAAGTTATACTTTGCCATGATTCGTTTTACTTTGTGAGGAACTTCGTATCCAAGACCATTATTTTCACTCCTATTGATATTCATGTTCATACTTTGCACATACTGTTTCATTTCACTGGACGGGTCGCATGAAAATATGGAGTACGCCTTTTCAAATGTCGCCCTTGCCAGTTGTATGTCGCATGCATTCATCGACACTTGTTTTTTATGTCTATCTACCACCCAGTCATAAAATGCACTATCAAATTGGGTTTGGGGTTGTTCCGCGTCGTCGTCAAGAACCCGATCTTCTTGGTATTCTTGATACGAGTTTAACAAATCACTCAAGTAAATACGAAATTTCAAATGCCTGGTGGGCGGCTTGGAACCTATATCTATATCGGAAACTCCTCCATTCGAAGTGTAGTCGGTTCCGGATAAAATACAGACCATTTGAAACCCGTGCAATGAAACTGCCATATCTCTCAAAATCGTATCCAATGTATATTCCACGCCAGTGCTGTGCCAGATATTTACATGTCGAAGCACGACGGGGCACCCGTAAAGAAAGAGGTCCATATCGTCGCTCATACACGCTTGAGCAAATCCGCATTTCACGAGGTAAGCGCACAATAAATCCGACTCGCCATCAGACTCGATGTACTCTACGCCGAACTCCCGCATCAGTCGTTTGAGTTCATTTAATTCGAAATTGCTTATGCGCATAAACCGCCGTTTCAAAGACTGCATGCGCCTTCGTATTTGTTCGGGACACTCGTATTCCGCTGAATATGTGGCACTTGCGCTAACAGTAGAAGTAGATGGATCGCTGGTTTCATCCGATTTATGAAGTAATGTGTCGAGCCGATTGTACTGTTCCAAAGCATTTTCGCGGACAGATGCGCGCGCATTCAGGACCCCTTTTTTTTCTGCTGGAGCAACTCCGTCAAATATAAACACGGGCGTAATATTCAAATGTTTGAACTGGGAAATCATGAAATACATGCTCTCCATCAACGAGTTGGATGCCAGGTACTTGTGAATGTAAATACTCGTGTCGATCACTATTGTTTTCCCAGAATATTGAGAGAGCGAAACATATTTCAATGCGCTAGGCGCTTTTCGTTTAATCAATGTGTTTAAAAATCTTACTCCCATCTTGTTATTACTAATTACTAGTAGTAGTGTAGAGTTGTACCGTATATCATATACAGCACACTGCTATACGATATACTCATCAATTTTTATATTATTTTTTTACACCCATCCCATTACCAAATAGTCATTCTACTTGATTTATTAGTATTTTCATCTGTAGTTCCTGTAGTTCCTATCTCTCGTTTCATTTTGGTTATTATGTCTATCGCGTCTGAAAGGGATGAAGATGAAGATGTCGATGATGATTTAACAATGAGTTCGATCAGAATAAGCAAAGCGTCGGATCCAGCAATCCCGGAATTCGCCTGTATTAAATTATGTTTATTTGTGTCCTTGCACCATTGAAGAAACAGATCCGCTTCAAGCATTGTAATGCCTGTCAATATATAATACGCAAATACATTTGTATCTTCAGAATACTTCTTCAAAACGAGAGATTTGGACGCAGCATCAGTTGAAAGTATCTGAGGTAAAGTAAGACCCATATGCGCCAACACGCTAGTCGCCTGATACAAAGAAAATGCGCGTTCAGTTGCGAGACATCTTTGAACTGCTTGTTGATACTTTTTATAGGTTCCTCGGCCTCCCAGTATGTTATAATACGAGTAAAATGCGACATTTAACAGTCGAGCCCATGTCTCCGCATACGTTTCGCTGAGTATGATATCGTGCTTAATTCCCGGAAATAAGTGGTCAACCGTTACATCGTCCGCCATATGCCCAAAGTCAAGATCAAGATTGTGCATTGTCTCGTGAAGCAGCACCTTGAAGAACTCTTCATAACGATAAATTATGATCTCAGTACGATCCTTACTACCATTTTTTGAGAGATTTGCAGTACACGATGTTGTAAATCCGGTATTTGAATGTTGAGGACCAACCGTAGATGATGGAGTATCAGGAAGATTTTTTTTAAACGGTGTAAAGTACAGGTATACATCCAGCTCTTTCGAGCAGTCGCAGTCCTTCGTATACGGAGCTATGAACTGAAACCATGCGAATGCTTTGTATACATGCTGACGATATTTTTTCAGCCAGTATAGCGGGATCCCTTTTGACTCAGAGGTTTCGACTGGCCGATCATCTGATTCTGATTCCGTGTTGTCTTCATCGCTGTCGTCGTTACGCTTCAATTCATGTGCGTGCGATTGGTAGTGAACAATATGGAGGCGTATCGTACGTCCTCCTGCGACTGTCGAGTATAATAACCAGTGTGTAGCTTTGGTAGGATCTGTCATAAATTTCATGATATGTTTGGGTAAAAAAGTGAGATCGTTCGACGGATCTTTAAAAAACATGGGCTCGGGTAATTTTCCGACCACTATTTCTGGCATTGTCATTTTTATCAACGCGTCCTGTGATTTGTGAAATACTTTATCTGCTTTCTGAAGTTGTTGAAACCAGCGTTTGTATACCGATTCCGTATACGCCGATGGCTCCAAGTCCATGGTTTTCTTGTGGCGTTGGAACGCTTGAATAAACCGTTCTCGTCTGGTCATTTTCAAATTTTTAATAATTATTATGTTATTATTAATTATTATTATTATTATTAATTATTATTATCATTAATTATTATTATTATTTATTTTTTGAGTCTATGCGCTTATATGCTAGACGTTATGGTAGACGCATAGTCATTCCCAATCATAACGATATCAAATGTTTCAACATCGTGAACTTTAAAGTCGCAGCCATTAAGTGATTTATTTATTTTTGTGGTTGGCTCCATAATGTAATAATTGGTATTATGGCCAAGTAATATTTCAGACTCAGTTGGAAATGATGAAACACAAGAAATAAGTAATGCTTTAACACCAGGTAAAAGAGTAATTCTTTGAAAACAGCATTTTCTTCCGATAAATTCAAAGCTTGCTTTCGCACTCACTGATGTTGACTCAAACCCATTTAACGACTTTATATGGTGTGTCATATCCCTCGTAAAATAGTCACTCGTGTCTACACTACGATACACGTACATTTTTTTAGTTACTCCGGGTGAATTTTTTATAATACGGTCAATGTCGCTTGCATAGATTTGAACGACTTTAAACCAAAAATCACTCGTAAAACAAGTAAGCAGTCCTAGAAAATTAACGTACACATGTGATAACAAAGTATCGGAACTGCCACCGGAACTGCCAACTGATAACAACGTTTGTATTTCATATAACTTTTCTGAAGGTACATCAGGTGAAATGACTTCAGATAACTGTTCTGGACTATATGTTTTAAGCTCATCAAATGCCTGAAAAAACATGGCAAAGTAGGGTCTATACGTGTGAGGACTAGAATCAATCTCTTTTAAATATCTCGTAAGTTTAGAAGGAGTAAGATTTTTTCTAAGAAAATTGTTAGCGATTTCGTCGCCAGTTCTTGTATATGAATAAATCGTAAATAAGTCTCGTTTATTAAGATGAGCAATATACTCAAACTGGCTTTTCATCCATTCATTATCAAGTAAATTTTCAAAGTCGATTAGACTTGTATGTTCTCCAATATTTTTGTGTATGTTTCGATAAAGGATGTTATTATTTGATTTGAAATGAAAAAGGGGTTTTGTATCACGCATAACTTCTAACTCATCTAGTCGTTCATGGTTAAACTTTCTTGTAGTTTCCTCTTCCATATCTGCAATAAATGGAACTCCTTCATAGTTTATTTTAATACTATATTCAACAATAGGTGCCGACGACTCAAGTCCGCCCGCGCAACGTCTTCTTATAGCTTCATTTTGGTACATGTCCAAATTTCTTGCGTCTTTCAACAACATTTTTCTTTTTTGTAGAACTCTTTTAAATAAATTTGTCTTTTGCGTTAACCTTGCACCCCCTCGCATAAATCGCCTGCGATTTTTAGAAGTCATTATGGTTTTATTTATTATTATTAATTATTATTATCATTAACTATTATTATTATTATTATTATTTTAATTTTTTAAAAAGCAAATACTTTGCTCATTTTCAAACACTCGATTCCAATTTCGAGCGAATTTGAAGCAGTGGCTTAAACAGTATGGGTCGCTCACCGCGCTGAAAGTGGTAGATGCGAGCATTCAATGTACCCAGCAAGATATTTCGCAAATCGGTATGCTGGCGAAATTTGGCTTCCATAGCACTGGATAAGGCTTCAGCACCTCTACCGCCTGAAAAAAAGTCGCGGTCAATTGTTACCGCCTTGGGGCGGTACAGTTTCCCGTGAAATATTCCAGTATCGCTACCAGCCGCGCGCGCAAGTTCCGGATTTTTAGAAATTTCCGATTTCGAGTCCATTGAAAATTGTAAATAGAAATCGTGATTGTGTTTTTTGAATTTAGAGCCCTGGTAGTAATGCTCGACGCTGAACCATGTACGACGATCCAATACAAATGGCGACTCGGCCATATTCGTGAGCGAGCGCCGCCAATTATGGTGGCTTGCCAACGGGACAAATAAATGCTGCATTCCAGAAGGAACGTATTCGCCCGCGCCATGACCAGGCTTATCATTTCCGGATCGATTATAAATTTGGAATACCGGAACGTCTCGAGTTCTATTCGCGGTTTCCGAATCATCATCTGTGGACTTATGCCTTCCTCCTCCCCCTCCTCCCGATTGTGTCTGAGAGCTTGGATAGATTTCAAGCACGCGTTTGAATTGCGGTAAAAATGCAAATTCTGTGTCAGGGTTTTCGATACATTTTGTAACAATCTGCGTGCGAATGTCGTATGGCAGTTCGACAAACGAAAATGAGCCTTTTGTTCGGTACCGTATGAGTCGGTAGGTATTATGTTCATCCACGGAAACAACAATAAATATAGAAGGTTTGTACGTGGATGTGGTAACCATACCGAGTCCGAGCCCTGGTGCGTCGGCAGCGCGGTCTCCGCAAACAATTACATTATCCAAATCGCCATCCCTGAATCGTTCTTCTGACATGCGTATAATGGAAATATTGTATGCGCGTTCTAAGGCGCGGAGCGCCCACGCATCCGGAATGAATGTGCGAGTTGTCAATATGGTTTTGAAGTTATCGAATTTGCTTTCGGTTTGACGCATGTATCCATATTGTTTCATGACAATATCTTTCAAAAAATCAACTCGTGTCTTCTTCTCGCGTTGTTCGGCGGCATTATGTGTCATTTCGGTCTTCACTTTCAACATATCAGTTGGAGACAAGTGTTTGCCACTTATTCTCTCTTTGAGCTCATCCCCTTGTTTCTTTTTTTCTTGAAATTGTTCTGACGCCTGTTTTAAAAGTGCGGTATATTTGTTATAGTGTTTTATATACTCCTGAAACAGTTCTTTGGTTGCCATACTTGCCAGTTTGACGCGCATTTGTTCAATCGTAATGGTCGTATTGCCCTGACTAAGCAACGCGTCGCGGATACACGCAAAAAGCGAATCGGTACCTCCCTCATTATCTTCAATTCCAAAATGACGGTTTTTCATAAATTGTTGAATCCATACATCACGGCCAGTCTCTTCACTATGAACGTACTCTGCGCGCTCCTTATCGGCCAGCGCCTTTGTTTGGGTTGGAAGCGTAACGTCTCGAATGACGGCATCGACGCTCGGACCGGGGTTTTTTTCAGAATCCGAACCTGATTCTTCAGAATCATCTACGTCGTCCACCGAATCCACTCGAACCACTGGACGTAAGTCAGATATTGCCGTAACTGCACCCACGTTACTTGCCATCATGGTTATTTTTTTAGGAGTTTCAGCATTTGCATTTGCATTCGCATTTTTACCTTTACCCCTACCATTGCCCGTATCACTGTCTTCTAACATTCGTTTCTCTCGTTTTTTCGCCTTCTCTTCTCCAATTTGTTTTACAATTTCTACCGATTTCATATTGGCCTTGCGCAACATGTCTACTGTGATATACGAGAAAATCAGGGGGCGAAACGGAGCAGACACTACGTTCAGTTCCAAGTTTTCGTCCAAGTGCGACTCGTCGGATTTAAAGTATTCGATAAGGCCGATTTTTCGAATCACGCTGTGGTTATATTTGTGCACTAAATAAATAGGATAGTATACTGCTTCATAGGGTGGGTTATTGAATTCTCGCTTAACCTTTCCAAACGCGATGGTGACAGCGATACCTTTTATTTCAGTTTCGTATGCGTCGGTTGTATAATGAATGTCGCCATTTTCTAGTTGGGCCAGTTCTGGGTATGCCAACGTTTCGCACCCAGGTAATCTTGAAAATACCATAATGATAATTAATGGGTATTAATGGGTATGATGTTGTGATAATTATTTAAGATTTATTATATAAAGTGTTTTTATTTAAATGTATAAAAGATTAAAGTATAAATTAACGAGATCATGAAAATTTTAATTTTCGGAGGAAACGGATGGATCGGAACGCAATTTCGGAACGTATGCGATCGCGCAAAACTGGGTGGATCGGACATAGAATATAAAATCTCTCAAATTCGGAGAGTATCTCTTGAAACACAGAGTGAAATTATTGAAGAGGTAACCGCGTACATGCCAACTCACGTCGTTTCATTTTTGGGACGTACGCATGGGTCAATTGGAAGTAAGACGTATTCTACAATCGATTATTTGGAACAGGAAGGAAAGCTAAGCGAAAATATGAGAGATAATTTAGTTGCCCCTCTTCTTCTAGCGTATATTTGCAAATACGCAAACGTGCATTATACGTATTTGGGAACGGGGTGTATTTTTCATTACAAGGACGAAGACGTTCAAAAGATGCTTGGCTACGACAACCGCGAGGACCCTGCGGGCTCTGAAATAGAAACATGTTACAAATTCAAAGAAACCGATGCACCTAATTTTTTTGGATCGAGTTATTCGATTGTAAAGGGTCTCACGGACCAGATCATGCAGGAACGCAACTGTATTTGTGAAAGCGTCCTGAATTTACGAATTCGAATGCCGATTATAAATCGAGACCATCCGCGCAACTTTGTTACGAAAATAACCGGGTACTCAAAAATATGTTCGCTTCCCAATTCAATGACGGTACTGGATGAATTTTTACCGTACGCGCTGACACTGATGCAGTGCAGGTATGTGGGTACGCTGAACTTTGTAAACCCGGGCGTGATTTCGCATAACGAAATGTTGAGAATGTATCGACAGTTTGTGAACCCCGAATTTGAATGGACGAATTTCACGGTAGATGAACAAAATGAAATTCTCTCGTCTAAACGATCCAATAACTACCTAGATACCGCAAAGTTGGAATCGATTTTTCCGAATGTACGAAGCATTCAAGATGCGGTACAAGACTGCATGATTTCATATAATAGCCCCTCAGGAGGCCAAGATGAACCCAAAAAAATTATTTTGAGCCAAATTCAATGCAATGCAAGGATTATGCGCCCATGTTTAAGTCTAAATGGTGATGGCGATAGTGGCGATGATTATCACGGTGCTAACGCTGCTAACACTGGTGTTGTTAATAAGGGAGTACTTCTTCAAAAGGGAGGGGAAATATTGGTCAATGCCGCGGGGGCATGTAGTCGAATCCTTTCAAAAACGGTTGGGGAGTTATATACTAAAATGTTACGCCATAAACCAACCTTCCGCGGTAGTAGTAATAATATATATACAACTGAACTGCGGTCCCGGAATATAGAACCTGTACCAGTACCCGTACCCGTAATTAGTAAGCCGGCGGAAGTACTGTCGACACTTGTTGACGATGATACCACGGTTGTGTGCATTACTGGCGGGGCAGGGTTTATTGGATCCCACTTTATCAACTTTATGTGGGCAAAATATTCAAAACTTAAGATAATCAACCTGGATTGTATGTACTACTGTTCCAACATATTGAATGTCAACGCCGAAATTCGTGAAGACGAAGGGGGTAGGTATAAATTTTATAAAACGGATTTAGCAGACGCTGAGGCTGTGACCGAATTACGCGGGATTTTAAACACGCACGCGGTTACACATGTCGTACATTTTGCCGCGCAGTCCCATGTTCAAAACTCGTTTGGGGAGTCGCTGCAGTATACTCGCGACAACGTGATGGGAACGCACAACTTGCTGGAAGCAGCCAGATTGTACGGAAAAATCCAGCGGTTTATTCATGTGAGCACGGATGAAGTTTACGGCGAATCCGACTCTATAGGCGACTGTAAAACCGAGTCATCGTTACTCAGTCCAACCAACCCGTATGCCGCAACCAAGGCCGCCGCGGAAATGATTGCGCAGTCATACTACCGATCATTTAAACTTCCTCTCATTATTACTCGGGGGAACAACGTGTACGGTCCGAATCAGTACCCTGAAAAGTTAATTCCTCGATTTGTAAGCCTGTTACAAGATGGGAAAAAACTCACGGTTCAAGGGACTGGTGATAATATACGGTCGTTCATTCACGTTTCAGACGTTTGTAGCGCGTTTGATATTATTCTCTCAAAAGGTACGACGGGAGAGATATACAATATAGGCGGTGACGAGTCCAGTGATTACAGCGTTATGGAAGTTGCCAAGATCCTTATCAAAGAGATAAACGGAGATACCGCAATATGTGACGCATCGTCCGATGTTGAGTGGATCGAGTATGTAGACGATCGCCCGTTTAATGATAAACGGTACTACATAAGTAATAACAAACTAAAACAACTTGGGTGGAATCCTCAAGTTGATTTCATGGACGGAGTACGAGACCTTATCAACAAAACTCGGACATAAAAGTTAGTCAGTTGTTTTGTTTTGAATGTGTTCAAAAAATGAGTCGTTATAAATCAATTTTCCGGTTGGTTTATAGTTGTTAATTGGAGTATACTCCTTCTTCTTCAGATTTACGGCAGAATTAGAATTAGAATCTGATAATGCAGGATTTGAAGTTTTCCCGTTTTTGTATAAAAGGGTATTCATGTTCGCCTTCATACCTCCGACGCTTGAACTGGCATTATTTCCGCCTCTACTTCCTCCCTTTGTAATCACGAATGGATTATTATTGCCTTTACCATTGGGTTCGTCGTCGTCGACCGGGACCGGATCGCCGGATTCATCTATTTCAATCCCCGTCTTTTTTTTAAATTCGTCGCGAACGTACGTTGGAATGTACGCCTTCCACGAAATGAGAAGCAGGTTCGGGTGAGTATACTGTACGCGAAATCCATTATTTATTAAATGCTCAACCACATATTCGACGCACCCCATGTGGTCGTAATGGGCTACCCCGAGGATAACTTCTGGAACAACGAACCAACAAAATTGTTGATTGACGTGCTGCCTCGCCGTGAGTTTTATTTTGGCATGGATGCGATTCAGAATTTTATTGAATGTAAATAATTTGGACTGGTCGTGTGCTTTCTTTTTCTCGTATAAATCGTCAATGTTTATTTTTTCCAATCTCTCGATTTTATCATTATTGTAATCGAAAAAACTTTCCATTATTCACTCTTAATACTCTATATGAACACGAATATTTTTAACAAATAACTAATAACTAATAATTTAATTTATTTAAAGGTATCAAGATAAACAAGAATACATAAATTAACATAAATTAACATAAATTAACATAAATTAACATAAAATAAAAATGGTTTCATATTCAACTCTTCTAAGAATCTACGTCGGCGAGGAATCCGGCCCAGAGTTGGTCGCTAAATACAAAGACGCGTGTTCAGCCCACAACGAGAAACTTGTAACAAATGGTAAGTTCCCAGATGCAGGGTTTGACCTGTATATTCCCTCCAATTATTGGGAAAACGACGAGACGTATTTGAGTAACCGTATGAGCAATTCAACCTTCAAGTTACCGCTAGGTGTAAAATGTGCTATGATCCAGTATTCGGATGCGTCGTATCCCGATATCGCGTACACGGGATATTATTTGTACGCACGGTCATCTATTGTAAAAACGCCGCTGCGACTTGCAAATTCCGTGGGAATTATCGATTCCGGATACCGCGGCGAGGTTACTGCTGTAGTCGATAAACATGACGCGTCAAACGACTGGAAAACGGTTCTTAAACGCGACTGTAAAAAATTTGACCGGCTGTTTCAAATTTGTTCGCCGAGTCTAGGACCGTTCCGGGTAGAAATGGTAGAATGCGAGAGTGATTTAAGTGTTAAAACGGACCGAGGTGATGGCGGATTTGGATCGACGAGTTCAGGGGTGTTTAGCAAATAGCAAAGCAAATAGTGTGATAAAACCCCAAAAAACAAAAACGAAACAAAAATAATTTTTTATCTTGTTAGTTTATATAGCCATAGTCATAATAAACGAAATGAGCGACCCAATTATTAGAACCCGAAATTATTACAGTGGTATAGATCCACAGCACTATTACAAGAATTCGACCGGCGATCTGTTAAATGATAAAGCGGTGCGTGCAGTCCCATACAAGGACGTGCATCTTTCTGATTTGTTGAACAATGAAAGATGTGGAGTTACGTTCTGGTATTACCGAGATACGGACAATATCGCCGCTCCTGTGAAGACCAATATTGGTCCTAAGTCTGGAATAGTCAGATCGTATAACCCGGAAACCAATTTAGTGGCAGTTGATTGTGTCAAGAAACGCCCTAGTCGGATAAGCGTTTTGTTTAAACGCACCAATAAAATGAGGTACGTAGAACCTAACGCTATAGTGGTTTCGTCGATTTCGCGCTTTTGCTTGCTACGACGCATTTCCAAACGCGCGTCCAGTGCCAGTCCTAAAGGTAGTGCCAGTCCTAAAGGTAGTGCCAGTTCTAAAGGTAGTGCCAGTCCTAAAGGTAGTGCCAGTTCTAAAGGTAGTGCCAGTCGAAATTCCAGTAGAGGTGGAAAGAGAAACACTCGAAAACGACGACAAATACGCAAGTAAGATTATGAACGTTTGAATGAAAAACAACTGCAGTTGCATTTGGCGATGGGTAGTACTGCGATTTGTATTAATTTCATAGACGCGTCCAACATTGATACAGCAACGCGTTCTTCTTCGTGGTCCAATGTTAATAACAAAATGCTTTTTATAATAACGTGCAGAAAGTGTAGCACCGAGTCGGCCGATAATGATATTCTAAAACTTTGGGTGGTTGTATATTCGTTGAACAATCGAACAACTTCGTGCATAAATGTCATAAAATGTACAGAATCATTCATGTCTATTTTTCCATCTTCCATAATTTTCGTGAACGCGTCCAAAAATATTCGGTTCAACTCGGTCACGCTATTTGTTGACGAAACAATAGTTTTTATATTTTCGATATCGGCCGGTGTAAAACTTGCCTTGTTTTCCTCGTATACTTTGAATACTTCCATGAAGATTAGATCGGGCTGACTTAAAATCGCCTCCAATTTTATTCGAAGCGGTTTTATTGTTAGAATCAAATTCAAAATAATATTTTTTATAAAACCGAATACCAGCTGTTCATTTTCCGTATATGCACTCATTGCATCTTTGAATGATGGGGTTGATGGTACTGGTGCTGATGCTGATGGCGATGGCGATGGTGGTGATGATTTCAGTTGTACTTGCTTCGACTGATGGTGTTGATTCAGGTGTTTTTGCGAATGGTGGTCTGAATGTTGTTGTTGTTGTTGTTGTTGCTGTTGCTGTAGTTGTTGTAGTTGTTGTAGTTGCTGCATTTTATTGTTTGTTTAATTTACCTATTACTATTTTATTTATATATTTATTTCCTAGTAACTATCTAAATATAACAATAATAACAATACCAGTAACGTAAATCTAAATACAAAAAATATAAACGATGCATAAACCAACTGCGGCTTCTCCAAATACAAGTAATATCAATGCGACAAATGCAACAAATGCAACAAATGCGAAAACAACACAACGACCGAACATAAAACATATTGTGGTTGGCGGTGGAGGCACTACCGGGTTCATGACATTTGGCGCGCTTAAATTTTTACAAGAAAATGATTTTTGGAATATTTCAAACATCAAAACCATTTATGGAACTTCGGTTGGAAGTATAGTCGCAACATCGATTGCGTTAAAGTATGATTGGGAAACGTTGTTAACTTATTTTATTCGAAGACCGTGGAACAAACTGTATGCATACAATAAAAGCGACATGGTACTGAATTTGTACAACCAAAAAGGTATTTTTAAAAGGGCTATTTTTGAAAAAATGTTGCTTCCATTACTAGAAGGTCGTGGACTGTCGGGGAATATAACCATGAAGGATCTTTTTGAATACAGTAAGATCGACGTCCATTTTTTCAGTTTGGAATTGAATTCCATGACCAAGACCGATTTGTCGTACAAAACACATCCCGATTTGCGGGTAGTGGATGCGATTTACATGAGTTCGGCATGCCCTATCCTGTTTTCGCCGTGCATAGACGAGGCATCCAAGACGTGTTATGTGGACGGCGGTCTTATATGCAACTACCCGGTGAATGAATGCATTGAAAACGAAAAGTGTATACCGGATGAAATTCTTGGCATGCGAAATATTTTTGAACATTATGTAAACCCGGTCACCGAATCCACTTCAGTATTCGAATATTTCACGAGCATTTATAAACAGGTTACAATGTACGCACTAAATGAACAATCTTATCAGCCCATACAGAATGAAGTTGTGTGTATTACGGATAATTCTGGAACCGACTTTGTTCGGTGGATTGACGCGTTAAAAGCTGACAACATCATTGCTCTCATGAATAAAGGCGAAATGTATGCGCGTCTGTTCATGAAATATAAAGGGCACAAGACCAATATTGAAATAACGCAGTGTGGTACAAGGGTTTCAACTGCAACAAAAACAAAACCACAAATATTGATAGACGATGTGGATGATACCGATTCCGGGTCTGATGATGCTGGCTCGCGCGACCACGGTAATGACTGTGAACCCGGTGATGGTGAATTAGGATTAGATTTACACGCAAAACCGTCTTGTAAGGACGGCTGTGAATAGTCCTTGCAATACTGCAAATACCGCCATTACTGAAATAATACGCGTAATATCGACAGATGACGGTGTAATGAATTTTGTATCGCGTACATCCTCAATGTCGAAATTTCTTCCAATATTATAATGAATCGTATTTTCCACCAAATTGATCACAATATATACCACCATAGAAATAATAAAAATACGAATATGATTTGATGGAATGGCCATTTTGATTTTTATTATACGTATTATATATATTGTTACATTATAAAATCAAATACTAACTTAAATAGTTCAATATAATTTAATTATAATTTAATTCAATTACATTGAACCAACAAATGTCGAACGCAGAAATCGCAGCATTAGAAGGAGAAATAGACGCAGCCAAACAAAAACAGGCTGCTGCCAACCAAAAAAACGCAGGTGCTCGTGCTGCATTGGACGCAGAAATAGCGGAACTGGAAGCAGAAATAGCTGCAGCCAAAAGCAACAGGATTGCTGCTCTCGCAGCCAAGGACGCGGAAATCGCAGAACTGGAAGCGGAAATAGCCGCAATGAAAACCAAAACCAAAACCAAATAAAATAAAATATCTAACCGCGGTATACAATACATTCCGGGTCTACAATTCCGTTACTTGTCAGAAACGCCGCAACCTTGGCTGAAAATGATCCTTGAAGTACGATGAGTTCATGTTTAGTTTCCGTATGTTTGGCAATATGGCCGCCGCACGATAACATGTCTTTTGATTTCAGTTCTTTTAGTATTTTATGCAGGTCGAAATGCGCCGGAATGTGTTCAACCTTGGTTACCGTTTTTTTACCGCGATGAACGCTAATAATCACCTTCTGACGTCCAAGCACGTCTACGTGAACGTCATCCATATCGAGGTCTAAGATATTCATACCCTTCTTATTTATTTATTTATGTATTCAAGATTACTACAATAAATAGGTTTATATATATTTTATATTTTATAATACATATAAAAACAATTAAAAAATTGAAATTCATTTTCAATATGTATATTATGTAATGCAGCGATTCTACCAACAACAGCAACAGCAACAGCAACAACAACTACAATCAATGGCAGCAACAACAACAGCAACAACTAACGAATACAGTGGAATGGGACTGTCAAGAATGTCAGATGAAGACTACTCTTCGGAGTTTGGAACTCCGAGACCAGGCACTCGGGAAATATCTGCATCTACGTCTAGATGGATCTTTTCTCAAGCTGCAAAAACGTGCGCCCGAGAAACCAAGCGAAAGATCGTGTCTCGAACTTACTACCGGATGGCCGCGAACAAAAAGGTGACTGACGCGATTGGAGCGCTCGAGAAATCATGCAATTACGGTGTCGGTGACGAGATTCCCCAAGCCGATTTCCGGCTTTTAAAGAAAGCTATTGAGACGTTCAACGTTCAAATCCGAGTGTTTGACAGCGTAACCGTGAGCGACCTTGTGAACATGCGCATGAAAGCTCAACTAGAATTGGTCGACGACAGTGAAAATAAAGACCTTGTGCAGTGGATTACTGAACTGTCGAACGAAATTCGCCGCGTTAACACTTCAAGGCCCACCGGTGTCCCGTCGCAGCAAGCTCAGCTCATGCGCTCATCGGGATCGACGCTTTGCAACGTTCTGTCTCCGGAAACTATTCGGCGCAAATTCATCTCGCTTGAAAAGCTCACCTCGGCAATTCGAACCGACCTTATCGAGTTCTTGACCAGCGAATTTCGAAAAGATGACCGCGCCACAGTCGTGAAACAAATCAAGGACTCGATTATTCACAAGACTCGTAATGCTCGTAATGCTAGCCAGTAAGGAATCCGACTTGAGAACTCAGGTAAATTCAGGTACGTTTTTTTTGTAAAAATAAGGTTAGTCGGTGGGAATTTGAAGAAGGGTAGCCGGTTCCATTTTGTTGTTGTTGTTGTTGTTGTTGTTGTTATTAACAAACTTTGAATGGCCATGTGGAAGTGACTTCAAGGTCGATGGGCGTTTTTCACACCGACGTAATGTAAACTTCACTGGCGACGGTCCCGATGTCGTTGGTAAAGACAAGGACAATGACGATGATGATGACGATGATGATCCACTGTTTACATGCGTTAAAATGGGAATAGAAATGATCATGCCAGTTACTTTATCATAAACTACATCTTTTGTTTTTACAATTTTTTTGTGGTCGATACACGTAGTTAAAAATGTAACTAACTGCGTCAACTCACATTCTGGAAGTCCATTATCATGGATGTACTTTTGTGCAAACGCGTTTAATTTTAATAATTTTACGGTTTTGTCCAATTTCCCCCAAAGGTCGGTTGTTTTACGCGAACGTTCATGATCCAGATACTTTTCGACATTTGAAATACTGTCGGTTGCAGACGTGTTATGCAGCATTTGCATTGCCGCATCACCCCGTCGTTGATTATTTTTCAACATCATGCTTTTGTATTTCAAATTTTTTAATTCGATACACTCATTTGCATTTGAGCGCGCCGATGTCGTCTGGGCGGGGGGTTGGACTGGTTGAGAAGTGGACATGATTTGATTGATTGATACCGATACGAATAAAGCCGGGCAACTATTAACTACAATTATAACTATATAAAGAAAGTTACGTTTAATATGTTTACACACTAACATACGACTGGCATTTATATTTTGATGAACCGAAGCTGCTTTCCCAACTTGAACTTGTCGCTTGACTTTGTTCCGCGAGCCAAGTTGCATTTTAAACATGCTATTACAACATTGTTTCTGTTATGACCGTGATCATTTGAAATGCGTTCAAGGGTCCACTGCTCTTGACAAAATGGTTCAATGTAGTGAACGTAACACGCTTTTCGACAATAATAACAAGTGAGTTTGGAAGCAACAAGTAGTTCGAGCACCTCCTCATGCGTCATGAACCAATTAGTATCATAAATGGTATTGCTTACATCTTGTTGCTTGTATCCCGTACATTTTTTTGTAATTAGTGACGTGTAAAATTTCTCTTGTTGTCGGGCCGTGTCATCGGCGATATGCCCTAAAAACATACGGTTTATAATTGAAACCTGTTCTCGATGCGACAAAGGAATCGGTGAATTGGAAACGGTATTATTAGTAGTGGCAGAAGAAGCTTTCGAAACTATAATTATTTTTTTATTGTCTTCATCTTGTGGGGATGATGAAATTGACATCGTCGATTCCGAACTTATGTATTGAATTTAATTTACTTATTTACTTATTTAATTATTAGTTAGTAAATAATTAAATTCTAAAATTTGATTGTTGAGTTGAGTTAAAATTCGCTATCTCCGCTTCGGTTTCCACCTCGGGAGTTAAGGTATGCGATTTGTTCGCTGCTCATGCAAGCGCATCCAGTGCTAGCACTATACGGGGACGGACAGCATTCCGGTTTGAATTGATTATTCTGGAAAAAAAAGAGTTCGCCGTCTGGTAGTGGAACTTGGGTTCCAGTATACATGTTTGCCTTTTGTACGGTTTGCTGGTATCCTAAATTTTTAGAGTATGCGTCGGCCTTATTAATCCAGCTACTTGCAACGTCCGAATTGTTATCACCGCCTTTATAAGTTGAATAATCGGTAAATGCATCCGTTTCACCGGTAGGATGTTTGGCTCCGGACATGATACTTTGAAATCCATTCAGTACATTTGGCAACATAGTCGACATTTGTGAAATGGTTTCAGCACTTATGGCTGCTGGTTTTGAACCTGTAGGAGGAACTACTGTTGCTTGGGGTTGATTTTCATTCGCCGTTTCACCAGTCGCTTCATGTCCCCCACCCGTTTGCACAACTGGAGGATTTTGAACAGCGGGCTTTTCATTGTTAGCCGCCCCTTCGGTCATTCCTTCAAGGCTGCCAAGTCCAAACGCTTCTGAAAGAGGTACTTTGGCGCATGCGCACAATAAATGACCTCCCATTATCATACCGACGATTAGCGTTATAATGACAATTTCAAGTCGAACGGTCATTCCAAAAATTCGTATTTCCATTTTTAAACGGTTATTGTTGTTATTGTTGTTATTGTTGTTGGGTTTTAATGTATACTTTTATCTTTATCTTATATATTTTATTTTTTTATAAAAACAAAACAAAACATATTATTTCTTATTTCTTAAAGAGAGTTAATTAAATGTCAGACAAAATATTTACGAAATAAAAGTCCAATTAGCACAACCAGAAGAATTGTAAAAAAAATACACATGTATAAGTTTACTCGAACATCCCGCATAGAATTGAGAGAAAAAACCCCCTTTATGGTACCCAATTTTAATATTGCTTGTCCGCTCATAAAGACGGCGTAAACTAAAACGATACATACCAAACATCGAATAAAAAAAACATACAGGGTCGAATTAGGCCGAAATGGTCCGACAATAAAAAAAACAATCGTCACGAATGAAACAGCGAACGCGATTGATGTAACGCGCATACTATCCATGAACGAAAATACATGTTTTGAAAGTTCAGTTTTTTCCGCGTCGGATAAAGAAGTCTGATCCGTCTTAACCATCTAATTAACTTTAACTTATCAATGAATCCAACTAAAATAAAATAATAAAACAAAATAAAATATAAGTTGAAACTTTAAAATATATTTTTATTTTATATTCTTTAATATATAAGACAATATTATACACATATAACTATAAAAATATAAAATGTTAAAAGGAACTTGGTTTTTATTCGTCCTTCTCATCGTAATTCTTGCGTCGTCTATGGTATTTGGAAGTTGGGGAGCATTAGAAGGGTATGCAAATTCGCAGCCTACTCCTGCTTCTGCTTGCAAAGAGAAGTGTAAAGGACCGGCATGCGCGGCGACATAAATAAAGTAAAACAACCCAAAACAAAAATAAATAAAAATGAAAAATAATTATTTATTTTATTTTATACTATTATATATACAACATACATACATATAAAAACCAAAAATGGATGCCATCTTCGGACCTTTAGATAAAAAGTACTGCCTGTTTTTCTATTACATTGCAGTGATCTTCTTCGTATACATGGTATTTGTCATCGTTACGATGTTCTATAATGCCGTGAAAAATACGGGGTCGACACAGTACTACATTTACAGTATAGGCCTTTTACTTTCATTCGCACTTTCGTATTTTCAAAACCGCATACTGTATTCAATGTGCATAGGGCGGACTATTGACAACTTTTATTAGTTAATAATAGGTAGTTTATATTTTAAAAACAAAGTATACAAGAATTATAAGAGTATATAAAAATAGATAAATGATGAGTCCAACTGAAATGGATCATCACAATGATAATGATAATGAAAATAATGACAATAATGAAAATAATGACAATAATGACAATAATGAGAATAGTGACAATAGTGACAATAGTAAAAGCAGATGCAATCCATTCATTATACAAAAGCGAACAATCGCTCTCACAAATGTAGACCCAGTCTACGTTTTTAAAAAACAAATTCCACTTGACATATTTTATGATTTTATTGAACGAATGGGAGGGTCTCCGGTAGAGAGCTCAAAAATAATGCACATTTTAAAATCGGGGTGCAAATCAAATTCCAATTCCAGTTCCAGTTCTGTAGATCTATCCAACCATTTGTTTTATATGGTAGATACAATCGCATTCAAACGCGGGCTGTACCTCAATATCATCAAACCGTTTATGGATCTTATGGCGAGTCAATACTATCGCTCGAGCCACGCGTTTTACGCGAAACGAAACATGACCGGCGGTACAACCGCATTTGTTCACTTTATACAAGTACTCCGACACATCTCAAAACATTCCGGCATAAAGTTCATTTCGACCACGAAATACGAGCAATCCGTCACTTCCAAAGTGTATTATATCGAGAGACTCAATAATATAATATAATATAATACGTTGAAAGTATTTAAAAAACAGATACATAATAATTGTGGAAAGGAGTTTGTTTCCATGGCTGTCTTAGCTCAGTTGGTTAGAGCGTCCGGCTGTTAACCGGAAGGTCGCAGGTTCAATCCCTGTAGGTAGCGTAATCCTTTTCATTTATTTATTTACATTTTTACATTTTTACATTTTCACATTTTCACAATTTAAAGTATGAATCATATACTTTACATTGAATTAATTTCGCGTATTGCGTTGTTTGTGAATAATGCAAGTTCAATTTCGTCTTCATGAATGTTATGAAACACGGTAATGTATTTGCAAAGCAGCGACACTAATTTATATTTTTGTTTTTCATTGACTTGTCGGGTATTTTTTAAAAATGAAAAGTACGTTTCAATAATGTCAATCACCGAATATCCGTGATCGTGCAACGTGTAAAATACGCCGATTGCGTCCGACAGTTCACCGTTTGCAATATGCGCGGTATACTTTTCAAGCTCTGCAAAAGAAATGTTGGTATACATGCTTTTCGCGATATCCGTTGTGAAGGGTTTATCAAAAATATATAGTTTTTCAATATAGTTGATAAAGGTCCGTATTGTGTTATTAGAAAGAGAGATAATGTACTCCAATGGACAATTCATGTTCAATGATGACTCCGCTTCTACTGAATTTGATTCGTCGGTATTGGGATCTTGGGCGAGAGGACAGTCCCGGTTACTACAGCACAGTATCATATTTTTTTGAATAGACGGTTCATTTGAAATGATGTGTTTTGCGATACGAAACAGCGTGTGTGTAGTGGGTGCCGGAATTTCAATAATAATCATGCGCGACTGGATACTGTTAATCACCTTTTGGATATTGGTGCACGTCATTATAAAATGAACACTGCGGCGATGTTTATCGATGCAGTTTCGAAACACTTGCTGGCTTTGGTCGTTGATCATATCAATATCATCGAGCATTATTATCTTTCGCTTCCCCTTGACCGCGCTGCTCGTTTGACTGAATACCTTCAAGTCGTTTCTATAATACTGAATTCCCTGCTCTTTTAACGAATTCAATACAAGTATATTGTTATCTGTGTACTGGTCTCCGTAATATTCGCGAATAATCGCGCTGATAATTGCCGTTTTTCCAACTCCAGGTTCGCCGCTAATTAATAAATTCAGGTTATCGATTGAAATCAGAGATGAAATAATTGTTTTCAGTTTAGGGGTAAGTTGTTGAAACTGGGACACGCATTGTGGCTGATACTTCACAATGAATGAATGTTGTAGAGTATGTACTATCGCCGTCATATAATATTTGATACTTGATACTTGATATTAATTAGACCTATAATTATTTAAGCACTTCGTACTTTATTTATTATAAGTGTCAAAAGTTTAAATCATTTCATATGGCATCAACTTCCTCGTCTAATTTTTATGATATTTTAGGAGTTCAACAAAATTCAAGTGTAGATGAAATTAAAAAGGCCTATCGTAAACTTTCATTTATTCACCATCCAGATAAAAACAATTCTCCCGAATCGACTCAAATGTTTCAAAAATTAGCAGAAGCGTACTCCGTTTTATCCGATCCGGCAAAACGCCAACAGTACGATATGGAATTAAAGTTTGGGCGGGGTGGGATGGGGGGGATGGGAGGAGCGCGGATGTTTTCAGCAGAAATTAATCCGCATGAAATTTTCAATATGCTGTTTGGAGAAGGGGGCGGCGGGTTAGGAGGGTTAGGCGGTTTGGGCGGGATACTCCACAGTTTGGGCGGAATGGGTGGATTTGGTGGGGAAATTCATATCATTCATCAAAGTGGACATCCCGCTGATATTTTTAGGGGAGGAATTGGAGGACCAGGAGGAGGATTCAATCCATTTATTATGCACATGCAACAACAACAACAACAACAACAACAACAGCAACAACAACAGCAACAGCAACAGCAACAACACCAACATCAACAGCAACAGCAACAGCAACAACAACAACAACAACAACAACGCGAAAGGACAAAACCAGCCGAAACCCATTTACCTGACCCTATTGAAAAGTCCTTGAAAGTAACCATGGAGCAGGCGTATACGGGATTCGAAACAACACTCGAGTACGAAAAAGTGATATCGGAAAACGAGATGTTTAGTAATGTGGTACATGAAACCATGAACGTAGTGGTGCCCAGGGGGGTTCGAAATGGCGAAGTGATTATAATACCGAATGTTGGAAACGTAAATGCCAATGGAGTAATTGGAGAGATTAAACTTACAATACAACTTCAACCGCATTCAGTTTTCTCAACGATGGATTTGGAACCGCTACTGAGTAAACATGTAAAAACCTCCACTAATCCTCTCGATTTAGTTCTTCATAAAACAATTACATTGAAAGAATCCCTTTGCGGGTTTCAATTTGAGTTTACACATTTGAATGGAAAGACGTATCAAATATTGAATAAAAATATTGGAAGCGTCATTCAGCCGGAAAGTACCAAAACCATCAAAGGGCTTGGATTTGAACGAATGACTGGAAAAAATAGTAGTGAACTTGTATGTGGATCGCTGCACATTTGGTTTCATGTTGCTTATCCTGAAACCTTAACGGAAGATGTACAAACCGCATTGTCTAGTATTTTATAATACGCGCGTCGTTGATATACTTATCTGCGAATGCACAAAACGACAGCAAGTCATTATATCGCCAGGCCTTATACCGGTTATTGCAGAATATAAACGGGCGTATCGCATCGGCGTCGTCGACGTAGTATGATACCATCCGCTGTTTCAAATCTACCACGTGTAATGAATTAGGCGAGTCAGGCCCGCGATCGTATGAAAAAATAAAATGACCCAATTCAACGTCATCTACAATATTACAGTTAATAGATGTCGCTGAATGATCCACCATTTCGTTATAAAGTGCGCGATTCATAATTATGCATACACCCTGAAAAAACCGTTCATTTCGATACAGGTTCATCGAATCTTCGGTTAGTCCATATCTGTAATTTATGGTATCCGAAGCTAGAGTTGAAACATGGCCCATAGCAATATATTGACACCTCGCATTGACATCTAGAGCGTTTACGCTCCGCGCCAAATGAACTTGAGATAGTTCATTGTAAAGGCCTTCCATATCGATAAACGTAGAAGCATTGGTTCGAACCACGTAGTCAAAATCAAAATCAAAGTTCATACCGGATGAAAAAAAATGAAACCCGGCTATCGTCTTTTTAAGAATCCCGGGACACCAACTCTCTGTTCCAGGAACAACAAGCATCCGAGTGTGTTCATTTAAAACTGGAACGGTGCATTCGGGGTCGGCGCGTACATAGTAAAACCGAATGTTGCGCATGAGGGCGCCATACGTTTCATTCATCGTATCAAGGTACTCCATATTTTTTTCGTACATTTTATCATACAGTTCGTCGTGGTTGAACACCGACAGTATGAGAATATTTATATTTATATTTGCATACATCATACATTCAAATACATTATCTCTTATTGATTTATTTATATCATTTAAATATTTAAACCCAATATATGGATAATAAAAATACAAATAAAATACAAATGTATCATTTATCTGGGGTATCTGAAGTATCTAATTTTGAATCAGAAACATCCGATCATACCTTGACAGATACAACGATGAATGCAAATACAAACAATGCGGTGGGTACCGGATTTGACATTGTTCGGCTTCACAAGAGCATAGATGAAATGGCTTCGAGATACAGCGGGAATGATTCAATTTTGTCGAAACTATCATCGCTCGTTTTACAGCTGCCAACTGCTTTATCGAACTACGAAGTTACACTCCATGAACGAACCGAGCGTAAAAATGCGCTTTCTACAACGGCCGATGAATTCATTGAACAGTTTTTGTCGGATGATACCAATAAATACTACTACAATTCGGCAATTGACTTGTTTTTTGCATACAATCGGAACACCATGAAATATGAATTAATTGAAGAGGACGAGATTGTACAGGTGACGCTTCTGGCGCTGAATGAATATGAAGATTTGAAACCATGGAAGTATCGAATCAAGAATCAAATCATAAAACGAATCAAAGAAGAAAAAGAGCTTTTGAATTCGATGCCTGAATCGCACACGATTCAAAAAGTACTCGCGCTGTTTATACCGAGCGTGTTCAAAAGTCGCGACGCCGTGAAACATTTCCTCATTATTCTCGGAGACATATTCTACAAAAAAAATGTAAACCTTTATTTCATTACCCCGAAAGCCAAACGGTTTATAAAAGAACTATCGTCGGAATGCGCGGCACTTTTTGGTATGCATGGAATGAGTAACGTGTTCAAATTTAAATTTTACGAACACACGTTTAACGAATGTCGACTGTTGGACATGAACGATGACGGACTGTCTACGCTGAATGTATGTGATTATTCGTCACCCATTAAACGCAACATTGTTGAAATCATGTGCGTAGCATGCTGTTATTCGAAACGATTTAAAAACGCAGATGCATTTCTGGAATCGCATTATTGCAAGGACCCGATTTTGCATTCACACTGTTTGTATTTGAAATTAAATGATGAAACTGCGATCATTAACCGGTTTATTGCGACCAGCACCAGCCCGTGCAACAACAGTCAATACTTTATAACCTGGAAAAAAATGCACTTTTTATGGAAGCTGTTTCTAGAGGAAGAACACCTGCCATATATTATTTTTACGAACCAGTTAAAAAGCAGACTTATGTCGATTCTTCCACACAGTGTTATACAAATGCCCGCACCACCCGCACAGATGGACGGATCGGATGTTATTTTCACAAGCGTTACGAGTAAAAACACAGATTTGAATATTGATTTACAAATGCAAATTTGTGGAAGTGATGTGTTTTCAGAGTAGCAGCGTCTCTGACAAATAAACGTGTTTACATACCGACTTTACTATTTTTTTAACATCCTTTTCTCCAGTAGTATCTGCCAACGTTTTCATAAGTAGCGTATTATACTGAAGTTGAAGCGAATCATCGCAATTCAAATTTGGAAGCGTGTTTTTCCAATTTTCAACTGATAGAATTTGTTTGTAGGCAATATCATTTACACTTTTTCGTAAATGCTCTTGCGTTTCATCGCGTTCCCACTGCTCGTTTTCTTTTACATAAAGGATGTCGCGTTTTAAATCGGTGCAATGAATGGGTCGTTTACAAATGTCCATGTCGTTCAGTCCCTGAACTAGCACGTTCGATATACTTTCTACAATACCGCGTTCTTCGGTGAGTTTCAAATCCTGCATTGTAATTTTAATGGAGTTTACAAAGTCCGAAATGTTAAGCGCGTCCTTGCAATGCTCGTTTAAAAACACGTTGATGTTAAATTTATTATGCGTAGTGTTATTCATTATCATCGTGGTCGGTCCAATTCTTGGAACAATTTCTTTTAATAACTTCATCATTTCAGAGTTGTCTTTCAATAGCCGATCGATTACTTCATCCTTTGTTTTATTCTGTAACTGCAACTGAAGCGCTACATGATGTTGTTTACATCTTTTTTCATGATACCATAAACTGTTTCTAGCGATATACTGCTTGTCGCAAAATCTGCAAGTGTACATTTGACACGGTCGAGATGGTGGCATTTGTATATTGAAACCATCCATACCCATACATGGCGGCGATTCACATGAATCAGCTGATGCATCGTCTTCTATCATAATAGAATTGGAATCTGGATCCGACGATCTGCTTGATGATGCTAGAGGTGTGGATGCAGATGATAGAATTTTATGTTTTTGGGTAGACAAGTGACGAGTATAGTCGGTATATTTGTTTGTATAAAACATGCAGTTATTGCATTCATACTTGCTACTACTATTGACCGTTACTTGATACGAACCCCGTTTTGCAGTCATTATAACTAATTTGATTTCACAAATATTTTTATTTATTATTATTATTACTTTAATATTTATATATGTATACTATTTTATTCACAAATTGATTAGATATAAATCACTTTAGTAAATAAATTAAATATAAATAAATAACCAATTAAAAAATTATTTATTAATATTATAATATCAATTCATCCAGTATCTATAAGTCATGAGTGTTACATCAGGGCAATTTACGGCTGGTCTCAGTGCGACCATCGTAGGTGCTACAGGTCCACCGGGTGAGCGAGGTCCTATCGGTCCGAGAGGTATTAGTATAGCAGGATCGGGAGGCACGACAGGAAATACTGGTCCGGTAGGTCCAACGGGTCTAACCGGTTCGGCCGGTCCTCCCGGTAAAGGATTCAAAATTTTTGCACATCTGGACGGATCTTCTAATGTATTTTTCAACAGCATTTCTCCACCTCCATCGGATTCAAATATAGGAGAATTTGTTTTAATACGCGGCGGAGACTTGTATATGTATACGGGATCGAATAACGGCAATACTGGTCCTAATATGGCATATAACTATGTAGGCGATATTACTGATGAATCATTTTTATACGGATTTACTGGCAGCATCGGTCCAACTGGACAGGCTGGACCGACCGGTCAAGTAGGTTCAACCGGTGAAATAGGTCCCACTGGTAAAACGGGTCCAACAGGTGAACAAGGTCCCACTGGTGAAATAGGTCCCACTGGTAAAACGGGTTCCACTGGTAAAACGGGTCCTACGGGTCAAACAGGATCTACGGGTCCAACCGGTCCAACTGGTGAAAAAGGCTCTACTGGTGAAGCAGGTCCCACTGGTAAAACGGGCCCTACCGGTCAAGCAGGTTCAACCGGTGAAATAGGTCCCACTGGTGAAATAGGTCCCACTGGTGAAATAGGTCCAACAGGTGAACAAGGTCCAATCGGTCAAACAGGATCTACGGGTCAAACCGGTCCAACGGGTCAAACCGGTCCAACGGGTCAACCCGGTCCAACGGGTCAAGTTGGTTCAACTGGTGAAAAAGGATCTACTGGCGAAATCGGTCCTACTGGTGAAGCGGGTCCCACCGGTCAAGCAGGTCCTACGGGTGAAACCGGCGCAACGGGCCCGACTGGCGCAACGGGCCCGACTGGCGCAACGGGTCCTACTGGCTCAACAGGTCCTACAGGAGCACCAGGTCCTACTGGCGCAACGGGTCCTACCGGTTTAACCGGTCCTACGGGTCAAACTGGTGAAAAGGGTGATACTGGTTACACGGGCCCCACTGGAGCGAAGGGATATACGGGTAGTGATGGCGCAACTGGGCCCGCGGGTGAAGTTGGACCTACTGGAGTAACCGGCCATACCGGTCCGGCCGGAAAAGGATTCAGGTTTTTTGCAACCGTAGATACTGAATCTGATCTTCCTGCATCACCATCTTCTGAAAATATTGGCGAATTTGTACTGGTAAAAGGTGGAAAATTGTATATATTTTTAGGTAGCGGGAATGGAGGAAATGTAGGACCTGGTAATCAGTATGAATTCGTAAATGATATCACCGACGAGACACTTATTATCGGTCCACAAGGTATACAGGGTGTACCAGGAACCCCCGGAGCTAAAGGAGACTCAGGGGAAAAGGGTGACAAGGGTGACACTGGCGACAAGGGTGACACTGGCGACAAGGGTGACACTGGCGACAAAGGTGACACTGGTGATAAAGGTGACACTGGCGACAAAGGTGACACTGGCGACAAAGGTGATACTGGTGAACCCGGTTTATTAGGTGCTCCAGGCGACAAAGGTGACACTGGCGACAAAGGTGACACCGGCGACAAAGGCGATACTGGTGACAAAGGCGACAAGGGTGACACTGGCGACAAGGGTGACACTGGTGACAAAGGCGACAAGGGTGACACTGGTGATAAAGGCGACACTGGTGACAAGGGCGACACTGGTGACAAGGGCGACACTGGTGATAAAGGTGACAC
>JGI25922J50271_10000043_pt1 | contig 34771 bp, 28 predicted proteins | sample LauGreSu1BDMLBDD_2_FD_50271 | JGI IMG/M metagenome (IMG submission 50271) | reverse complement strand
CCTACCATTGGGACATTAACTCTTCCTACGGATAAAAAGTTCAGAGACGCGTCATTTAACTTGACCGCGCCGACAAGTGACAGCAGTGGAGTATTCAGATACACAAGTGATGCGCCTGGTGTGGCAACAGTTACATTGACTGGTGGGGTTGTGACGATTGTCGGCGCAGGCACTGCAACCATCACTGCAACACAGGACGCGTGTGGGAATTTTGTATCTAGAGATGTTTCTGGCTCATTGGTTATCGCACCTATTGCGCCTACCATTGGGACATTTACTATCCCGGATAAAAATATAATTGATGGTTCATTTAACTTGACTGCGCCTACGAGTGATAGCAGTGGAGTATTCAGATACACCAGTGATGCATCCGGGGTTGCAACTGTAACATTGTTTGGTGGATTGGTAACTCTTGTGGGAGTAGGAATTGCAAATATAACCGCAACACAAGAAGCAAGCGGAAATTTCACTAGCAGAAGTATTACTACGCCACTTGTTGTTAATGCGGTACTTAGTAATTTCACAGTTCCTAGCAATAAAATATATGGCGATGGTCCATTTGACCTCACAAACCCTACATCTATCTATAACAATGAACCATTTATATTTACAAGCAGTGTTCCTACGGTTGCTAGTATAGGTGGTGCAGGAGGACGAACTGTTACAATACATAAGGCCGGAACAACGACATTAACGGCAAAACAACTTGCAACCAATGAGCATCCAGAGTTGATTATATATGCAATTCTGGTTATATCTAAGAAAACGCCAGTAATTACACTTTCTGCCATATCAAAAGTTTATGGTGATGCATCGTTTAATTTATCGCCATCTTCAACAAATACAGATGTATCTGGTTCAAATGGTGATGGTTTCGGTGGTGGTCTATTTTCATATATCAGTAGTAATTCAGATATTGTGAGCATATTCGATACGTCATTTGTTGGTATAACCGGCGTTGGTTCTGCACTCATTCATATAACCCAAACAGAAACAGCCAATTTTACAAGTGGAAATGCTAATATTATGGTAACAATAATTAAAGCAACGCCAATTCTCTCGGCATTTAGTGTAAGTACTACCCGTCTATATGGATTTCCACCGTTTTCAGCACTAGCATATCCAACAAGTATAAGTAACGGCGCAATCACATACTCATCAAGTGACCCAACTGTTGCAACTATCGATAACAATGGCATTATTACTGTATTGGCTGCTGGTTATGTGAATTTCACAGCAACTCAGGCAGCAACGGTATTTTACAATAGTACTACCAAAATTAGTAATACAATGACAGTTCAACGTCTAGCATTACCACTTACACGTTTATCTCCGACATCATCGGTCATAAACAAAATATATGGTGAATCTTATTTTACGGTATCGGCAACAAATGCAAGTAATGGAGGAACAATAACATATGAGACAGACACTCCGAGCGTTGCAGGTATCGTGGGAAGCAATACTGCGGGTGTAATATCCGTAGTTTCGGTTGGAACTGCCACTATAACTGCAAGACGCGAACAAACCGCACAATATACATCCGAACCTGTATCATGGACTGTCGAGGTTGGACGCGCAACTACTACACTAACAGGTCTCAGTGATTTATCTTATAATGTAACCACTGCACCATTTACGGTTAGTGCATCTAGTGCGAGTGATGGTATTGTAACGTATTCACTTCAAGACCCATCGTCGCCTGTACTAACAATACACCCAACAAGTGGTCTCGTGACGTTATTGTCTCCTGGTTCGGCAGTAATTGTCGCATCACAGGCGCAAGGTACTCTTTATTTAGCCCCAACAAGTATAACTGCCACAATAACAGTAAGCACTGCTGGAAATGCACTTCAAGGTGCAACTCTTACAAATACAACAAGTTTTACAAACGTGAATTTGGAAGGTGCATCTCTGGCAGGTGTAAGTATTACAAATACAACATTTACAGCGGCTAACTTAACCAATGCCGATTTAACAAATGCGGTTATTGTGAGTGCAAATTTTGCGAGTGCCGAACTTGCAGGTGCTACACTTACTGGAGCCACTATCACAGGTGCAACATTTACTTCTGCATCACTTAATAATGCGAATTTATCGGGTGCAACATTAACAAATACTGTTTTCACTGGTTCCGACCTCTCTGGCGCCAACCTCGTCGGTGTAAATGCGACAGGCGCTTCTTTCGCAAATGCAAAACTAAATAATGTCAATCTCAGCGGTGCAAATGTTGAAAATGTGAATTTTACAAATACAAGCATTAAAGGTGCAATCATTGATGACATATCATTTTCCCCGCTTCAAAAACTCCAACTGCTTAGAAATTCAGATAATCGTGATATCGGACAAATTATTATTCCGGCGGTTACTGGAACAACAGTATTAGCTGCAATTTCACCAACATCTCCCTTGCGCGATATATCGAACCTTGATTTGACATCGGCGTCTGTATCAGTTGCAGTGGTTGTTCCACAGACATCGACCTCACCTACAGCTATTTTACCAAATGTAGTTTTAGATGTGCAAAACAGTGATAAGTTCTATTTACCAATTAATGAAAGTGAATACTTTCAAATCGAAGGCATAAAATATTACACAACATCGGGTGTTGTACGTAATTTTACAACCAATTCTGTAGTTGAAGTAATTAATTATAATGGAAATCCTGTATGGCTGATTGCAGGGTCTATCTTTGGTTTGGTATTGCAAACGAATACACTGAGTACAACATCATTTGTAGTTCCTCAACGAATGTTACTTACAGATACAACTCCGTTTATGCCTACAACATTTCCAACAAGCAATAGTGGTTCTCCAATTGTATATTCATCAAATAATCCAGATATTGCGACAATCGATGCATCATCTGGGTTAATTACAGTAACTGGAAATTCAGTAGGGGAAGTGCGGTTTATAGCATCGCAAGTGCAAAATTCAACATATGGACCTGGAACAAAGATGAGTAATATCATGATTGTTGATCGTACTATACATTTTTCATTACCTGGGCTGAACCAAGTATTCAATCTCTCGACGCTGGCTATATTAGACGCTTCTTCAGTGAATATGACGACTGATGCAACATCTATCTTCTATGTACGTTTATCTGATATTGTTAATATGTTCAAGTACCAATCTGACTCTAATGATATAAATGATGTTAGTGCCAATGACATTAAATATTATGTCTTTCATCGAAAGTGGCCTACAGAGCTTAAAATTAACCCATGTCATGCGATGATGAATACGCAAGATAGTCAGAATATGCTTGGACTAAACGGGGGTTTTACACCAGATAAGTCTCTACTAAAACACGATTTCCTTCGTTATATTGCTCTTCGTTTATTCAATACTATACATGGTGTCGATTTATTTCGGAATGAATTAGATTTACAAGAAAATGCAACGTATTTGGGTGAAACGGTTAGATATAATATTGATAATATGCTTTCTGGAATATCAACCACTTCGAGTAGCGAAACAATGTCATATGATAGTTCTGGTAATAAATATTTGACAAATGATGTATCTGGAAATATAAACATATGTCGTGAATTGATGCGACAGATTGCTTCCAGCGCACCTGGAAGATTTTATAATAATGGTCCGGATAATAGAGAAATGAAGAATGTTCCATTTGTTGAAAATGATACAATACAATTCAAGGTCATATTACAAGCGGCGGCTCAACAAAATATATTGACTAATGTATCAGTAATCCCATCGCGTTCTTATGCAGTAAAACTTATATTAAAAAATACTGTGACAAGTGTAACAAATGCAAATACTGTAGTATTAGATAGCGAAATGTATCCTAATTCGTATCCATATTCATCATCAGTGACAACATTTGCACCAACTACAGCGTCATCTGCCGTATATAACATTTATTCACCTCCTGCACCAATTCCATTTACAAGATTTGGATACAACGGGTGGTATTATACGAATTCTAGTTCATGGGTTAGTGTTGCACCCAGTGTCCGAAATCATATCAAATGGCTAGTTCCTTCGAATACAGGTTCATCGAAAGTTGCCGACTTACAGTATATTCGAATTAATCTTAAAATACATAATAATGCATCGTTGCCATATCTCATGATTTATACAGAATCTAATTCATCGCGCAAATACGCTGTTTTTGGTGGAAATGGTTCGCTTACAAATGGTACGTTATATTCAATCTATATGAACTTCAATTCGTATTCACGAGAGCCGGCGATGTTTGGATATCAGCCAGCCACACTTGCTTACACAGTAGGTACTGGCGCTTTTGCAAATAATGAAATAATAACATCAATTGCTCTAGAAACAGAAAGTAATGCACCTGCAGGTAATGTAGAATTTACACTCGCTAGTGTGATTGTTGGCGAACTCTCTACAACAAACGGAACTGTAAGTGAAAAAGAATACGGTTTTGAAGCAGCTGTTCCGGACAGTTACCCATAAAATACTTATATCAAATTCATAAATAATTAAACATGTTTGGAAATAACTTTATAACATTTTTATAATAAATACTTTTGATTATTTATTATATTCATACTAATCATACGATGACGTCCGAAGTATCTGAAGTATCTGACGTTTCTGAAGTATCTGAAGTATCTCACGTATCAGAATGGGTTAATGATAGCAACAGTACGACATTCCAGTTATATGCATTAGGCACAGAACAGGGAGAAAATAATAATAATAATACCGACCAAGGTGTTAATAAAACTATTCAAAATCATGATGCTGATGCAGTATTTTATGTAAAACTAAGCGATATGCTTTCCGTTTTTAAATTTCGAACACCTACAGAGTCTGCAAATGGTCCGAATGATATATCTCTCAATCAAGCAATATTTGACGTGAGCTCGAACATTCGATATTATGTATTTCGATCTCATTGGCCTACTTCATTAAAAATAAATCCTGCTCATGCAATGTTAGACCGTACTGAATCATCTGGTATGCTGGGTAGTGGAGAAGCAGTTGGCGGTATCTTTGGTGCAAACAAATCTCTCGTGAAGCATGATTTTATACGATATATTGCTCTTCGTTTATTCAACACACTTCATGGTGTAGATTTTTTTAGTAATGAAGAAGACCTTCTAGAAAATATTTCGTATTATGGGGAAGCCGCAAGAGTTGGTATTATGGCGGTTTTGGATACAGTTAGTACATTATCAGCTGATATTACGATGCAGGCAGACGTTTCTGCCAATCGGTATCTAACAAATTCAACAACCGCCAACACAAATATCTCTCGAGAGTTACTTCGCCAAATTGCAATTAATGTACCGGAGAGATTGTCTTCTCTCGGTGGAAGTGGTATCGATGGCGGTGTAGTTATAAGTGTGCCATTAATAGAAAATGATACACTTAATATTAAAGTTATCATGGAACCATCTCCAAATCAACACAGTATCACAAATGTGAATGAAATACCCGGGCGTTCATATAATATTAAACTTATTATGAAGAATTCGCTCAGCGGACTTAATGTGAATACTGCTGTTAGTGATAGTCGTTCGTTCCCAAATGGATATCCGTATGCAACAAATGTTCAAGATATTTCGGCATCAAATCTCTCAGTTGCTTCATCTGTATATGCTGACCGTTCAGGACCAGTTCCTATTCCTACTATAAAGTACGGATATCATGGTTGGTATTATACAAACTCGAGTTTATGGGTAAATCCTGCACCAGCAACACGAAATAAAATTAACTGGTATATTTTACCGAATATAAACGGTGTTTCAACAGTGGAACGGTTAAGATATATTCGATTACATTTACACTTATTCAATCATATTTCGACACCATTTATTACCGTATATACTCAAGCTACTGGTAGTGGCGATTCAGGAGGTTGGTATAAGTCAAAGAGAACATATATCTCTTCAAATGTATCAGATGATGGTAATTCTATTACTAGCAATACAAATTATTGTTTTTATATGAACTGGAATGGATATTCCGTTTTACCATTTACAATAGCACATACAAATGCTTCGTTTGTTCTTTCAACCATTGACGGAAGTAGTGTAGGTAACTTTGAAAGTAGTGAAGTAATATTTGCATATTCAATAGAAACAAATAGTAATTCGGTGGCAGGGAATGTTGAATTTATTCTCTCAGGAAGTGTTGTTGGTGAAGCAAATATCGACGGAAGTATTATTGAAAAAGAATATGGCTACATTATGTGATGAGAGGTCATTGTATTCCATGTTGGCGTAGTTTTATTTTTAAATCCGAAATCTCTTTTTTTACTTCTTTCAATTCTTTCACAAGAAGAGCAAACATCGGGATATAATTAATGGTTTGGTATTGTTCTGCATCTTTATTTCCAATAACAATATCTGGAAATATCTCTTGCACTTCATGTGCAATAAATCCGTATTCATGTTTATTAAGAAGCGTATTATAATACATGACAGGACGTAGGCCGTCGAGTGTTGGAATATTTGATGTACCAGAAAGTGGAACCACATTCTCTTTTATACGATAATCGCTTACATTATTAATACCAAGAGTTTTAATTGTACCGCTAACATCAAGTGCATAATTTGGGTCAGGCGTGCTTGTTCCTATACCTACGTTTCCTGCTTGAGTTATTGTAAATGTAGAAGATGCTACATTAGCAAATGCAGAAGCCGGGCCTGTGGGTCCGATACCTATCGAAAAAACATCTAATGTAGATTCGCCAAGCCAGTTATTTGTATTCAACGTAAGTATATTGGATGAAATATCAGATGAAGGTGTTGGTGCTGGTGCTGCAACAATCGAAATGCTAGTGATATTATTTGCAAATGCATTTTTCGCGTTATGAACGATATAGCATGACCACTTTTGAATATATTGCACCGAGAGATTTGAAGAAACATCGCTGAAATATCCACCATTAGCTTCAACGACGTGTGCGTTTTGTTCAGGTATATTATAAATACGAAATGTCATAACCATTTCAATCGAACTTATATCAGTCGGAGGAGGAATAATCATGATACGACTTCCGGATGAATCTGTTCGTGTCACCATGTTGGCGGTAGTTGTTTCTGTCATAAAATAATAATTGTTCATATTAGAGTCTTCATTAATGAGAATACACACGCCATATGGAATATTAAATGAAGTATCATTTGCAAGTCTGATTGCATCATTTCGTTTTCCACGAAACGTTGCAAAATAGAAATTATTTGTTTCGGTTATATTCAAGTTACTTGTATGAACACGCCATGATGTTTGTCCTGGACTAATATTTCCTCTATTAATAAGCCCGGCTGAATGTGCGCGCGGGCCTGTTACACCTGTTGGTCCGGTGCATCCTGTGGGTCCTGTCGGTCCTGTCGGTCCAGTAGGTCCAGTAGGTCCTGTCGGTCCGGTAGGTCCTGTAGGTCCTGTTGGCCCTGTAGGTCCCGTAGGTCCCGTAGGTCCCGTAGGTCCTGTCGGCCCTGTAGGTCCTGTGGGTCCTGTGGGTCCTGTTGGCCCTGTAGGTCCCGTAGGTCCCGTAGGTCCCGTAGGTCCTGTCGGTCCGGTAGGTCCTGTAGGTCCAGTCGGTCCTGTCGGCCCTGTAGGTCCTGTAGGTCCTGTAGGTCCTGTAGGTCCGGTAGGTCCTGTCGGTCCCGTAGGTCCCGTAGGTCCTGTAGGTCCTGTCGGCCCTGTAGGTCCTGTCGGTCCGGTGGGTCCTGTCGGCCCAGTGGGTCCCGTCGGTCCTGTGCATCCGGTGGGTCCGGTAGGTCCGGTGGCGCCAACCAAACCATTTGGACCGGTTGGTCCAACTAATCCCAAACTGGTATGAAAATGCGTATAACTCTCAGAACTTTGATAATAGACCCTACCATTTAAATTGTTCGTATTGTTATTAGATGCATATATTTGTATTTGCAAGTATGGTCTAATATACGTTCCAATACTTGTATATGGTATGTAAATCGATGATGTATATTCAAGTATAGTAGTAGAATTAATTGATACATGATTTGAAAATCCCCCTATTTGAAATACATTCACAGGTAATGCTAATGGAGATGGAGGGATAGTAGCAGGGTTTGTTGTGTCTAGAATAACGGTCCCTGGTACTTGTGGATGACTCGCTGCGCTTGCATCAATAATATATACCGCGCAATATATAACGAGATGTGGGATATCTTGAGTTGTAGCTGCTGACAAAAATATATTAAGATCCCATAGACCGGATGTTAGAAATGGTTGGCTTGTTAATCCTGAAATCAACCCGGCATTTACACCTGCTACAACAGTTGCTCCTGGTGCAAGATTGTTAATCTGATAAAAATTCTGAGCTGCACTATTTGGACTAAGTGAAAGTTCATTTATTGTACTACCGCCTCCGTTTTGCCTATTTAAAAACAATATAAGACCACCACTACCTTGAATACCTTGAACACCAGTTGAACCAATCGGACCTACCTGTCCTGTGGGCCCAGTGGGTCCGGTAGGGCCTGTGCATCCTGTGGGTCCGGTAGGTCCGGTGTATCCGGTTGAGCCGGTGCATCCGGTAGGTCCTGTAGGTCCTGTGGGTCCCGTTGGTCCAGTGGGTCCTGTAGGTCCTGTGCATCCAGTGGGTCCAGTTGGTCCGGTAGGTCCGGTGTATCCGGTTGAGCCGGTGCATCCGGTAGGTCCCGTAGGTCCTGTAGGTCCGGTTGGTCCAGTGGGTCCGGTAGGTCCTGTCGGTCCAGTAGGTCCTGTGGGTCCTGTGGGTCCGGTCGGTCCAGTAGGTCCTGTGGGTCCTGTAGGTCCGGTGGGTCCTGTGGGTCCGGTAGGGCCTGTACATCCCGTAGGTCCAGTAGGTCCTGTGGGCCCAGTAGGTCCAGTAGGTCCTGTGCATCCCGTAGGTCCAGTAGGTCCAGTGGGTCCAGTGGGTCCAGTAGGTCCAGTAGGTCCAGTACATCCCGTAGGTCCAGTGGGCCCAGTGGGTCCAGTAGGTCCTGTGCATCCCGTAGGTCCAGTGGGTCCAGTGGGCCCAGTGGGTCCGGTAGGGCCTGTACATCCTGTGGGTCCTGTGGGTCCTGTGGGTCCTGTGGGTCCTGTGGGTCCTGTGGGTCCAGTTGGTCCTGTACATCCGGTCGGGCCAGTAGGTCCAGTGGGTCCGGTAGGTCCAGTTGAACCTAATAAACTAAAACTAATAATAACTTGAGGGTTATCTTGAGTAAAATTAACAGTTGTGAGAGGTGAAAGATTTACCACTTCCATTTTATAATACGGTTTCCCACCGTTTTCATCCACTCCAACTAATGTAACACCACTATTTACAATTTTAAATAACATGAAATGATTGAAATCAATAACACTTTGAATTTTTACGAAACCATATTTTTCTTTTGAAGAAGAATATTCATTTATTGTCTCTAAAAATGAAGATATATTTGAACCTTCAGTACTACTTGTATCAAATCCATTTACATTCTGTGAAAAGTTGATACTACTAATATAGATGTTGGGAGACCTAATTTGTGTTGATGAAACTGCTTCGCTTGTACCTTCAAATCGAATAGTTCCTCTTTCTGGAATGTTGGTTCCATTTGGAACTATTACTTTATATCGAAATGTATTCACCGGAGTTGGTGATTGTCCGATAGGACCGGTTGGACCGGTTGGACCTGTATAACCAGTAGAACCGGTTGGACCGGTATCACCCTTTGGACCTCTACCTCCCATAAATTCAGCTTTACCGGGTGGTCCGGTTGGCCCTTGAATTCCAACTGGACCTATCGGACCTGGGCTGCCTTCTTGAAACGTCCAACCTCCAAGACCAGTTGGACCTGTTGGACCTCTTATATTTTCTCCCATTAGTTATGATATTTAGTCTGTCTTATTAAATTATATTAGTATTGTTTTTTTATATTACGATAATGACAGATATAATATTATATATGTATATTATACTTATTAATTTAATACGATAATATAAAACAATAGTTTAATTAAAGGTTATTTTGCAAATGAGTTCGCAACGTTGTTTTGACAATTATAAAACTAGAACTTTTCATATTTATACAAATGCCAACCCGCAATCTTGTAATGAATCGAGTGACTATATTCAAAAGGTTAAGTTCGCAACTATTTTAAATGAAAATTGTAAAAAAGTTAGTACAGCTACAAATGGTCTTTCATCAAGTCAAATTGCAAGTACATTTGGCGTGAAATATCCAAATTATCAGGTTCGATATGATGCATATGATATATCATGTAACCGTATTAAGTAATACAATTATTATTTTATTAAATTATTTTGGTGGTTGAGGCGGTGGAATTTCACCTCGTAATCGACCTATACATGAACCACAACAAAATATAGAGAAGACAACACCTACAATTATACCAATAACATACACGATTGGCATGATTGATTACACGCGTTAATACTAAATTCTAAAAAAAATTGAAATGATTTTTGATATATAACCTGTATAAAATGTGAAACAGATATTAGTGATATAATGGTTGAATACGGATTGACCGTTTCTTTGAATAATTCTCCTCGGACACCTAATCCGGATTTGGAATTGGACTGTGTTGATTTTGATGCACTAATCGGAGGCGGTGCTCCTCGCAAACAATCGAGAACGACGGAAGAAGAAGAACAATCGGTAAGTATTAGCGTTAGCATTTCACCACGTGTGTTGTTTTCAGACTCAAGTACGTTTCGCCATCGAGACTATCCAAGACAACGTTTGGACTTTAGTTCATTTGATTTGGCGGCGGAATTATCTCCTGTGTCATTTACAGGGTCTTCTTCTGCTATTTTATCCGCGTCATTTCAACCCACAATGGCTTCTGCCACTCATGCCGCCGATGACTGTCATTGTAGTGTAGGCGATTGTAGTGTTTGTTATTCGCGACTTCCATTGCGCGCCAACCATATCTTTACAATGTGTGGTCATTTGTTTTGTGTGAAATGTCTATTGAAATGGTGGGATAACGCGACAACCTGCCCAATTTGTCGAGCTGAAATCTTTGAGCAAGAGGAAGAAGATGACCACGCGGATGTGAATGATGCAGCAGTAGAAGTGGATGGTCCCGATGCAGAAGAATATGCGGATGATGAAAGTTTGAATGATGCAGCAGGAAATGCGGATGGTGAAAGCGACAGTGAAAATGGTAATGATGAACCTAATGGTTCCGATGCATACTCACCGCCGCCGGCTTTTGAAGATGCAGTTCAAGAATACAATGATAATAGACGTAATCAGATTTATTTGTACAATAACAACAGCAACAGTGACCGAAGCGATGACGAATCTGTCGAACGCTCCAATGAAAACGCGGACAGTGGCATGAATAATCAGAATCAGAATGTTACATTAATTAATCGATACATGTACCAAGACAACGAATACATTTGGTCAAGTCGGCAAGCATCCTGGGTTATTGCTGACTCGCATTATGACGATACAGTCTATAATTTATTAACAACTGAATTGGAAGGATTGAGAGAAAACCGTGAAATCGCGATGACGCTCTTTGCTCGTATGCGATTTCGCGAAACAATGTTTGAAGCAAATACTATATTTCTAGGCGGTGTATGGTCTGGAATGTGGATACACAAAAACAAATGGGTGAATATTACTGAGAGCCATCGACGTTCTCTTGGTTCGGATACATCCATAATGTATGAGTTTGTCATTCGAAGAGGAAGTGAGTTGAGTCCAAGGATAGAAGCCAGCGTGTTTGGTTTCATCAAAGATGTAACAATCCAGCAAACGGTGGTGGAATATGACGACGAACACGTAGGAAACGACCATGATTGGGAAAATACGGTCGAGTATGCTTTTGTTGCAGATGTATTTACTCCAACTGACTTCTTTATTCACGGAACTTGGGACGACCCGCGATGGCAGTGGCGTTCTTATGGTGGTTATGATATGATTGACGGAACGATTACTACACAACAAATCACGATTTCCTTCTCACAAATTCGCCGTTTGTATAGCATTAGCGCGCGCGAGCGTTTGTTGGATTAACACCAGTATGTATTATTTAAAAATAGGACTTAAAGAGTGTTTGTAGTATATACATTGGAGGGTAGTAACGTGTTTTGGACCCTCTAAAAAAATAAAAATAAAAAAATGTAATTGCACGGATGGCCGAGTGGTCTAAGGCGGTGGACTTAAGCCCCACTATCTCAGGATGCGCAGGTTCAAACCCTGCTCCGTGCATTTTTTATTGTATGATTTTTGTGTAATGTGTTTACTTAATGATTGCTGTGTGTAAAGCCTTTATAGCTCAGAGGTAGAGCACCACACTTGTAATGTGGGGGTCCCTGGTTCGATTCCAGGTGAGGGCAATCCCGCTAATTGCCCTCGTAGCTCAGTCGGTAGAGCGCCAGGCTTTTAACCTGGTGGTCCGGGGTTCAAGCCCCCGTGAGGGTAGGGGTGAGAGTCTGTTGTTTATGCGAATATAGCGCAGTTGGTAGCGCGCTGTGCTTACACCGCAGAGGTCTTCGGTTCGAACCCGAATATTCGTATGGTTATGTTGGGTGGGTTGAAGTGTGTTGGATTATTATATTGCCTTTGTAGCTCAGTAGGTAGAGCGTGTGGCTGTTAACCACAAGGTCATCGGTTCGAACCCGGTCGAGGGCGACTATTATTTTATTACAAAACATAATTTCATATGTATTGTAATAAAATGTAGAATGAATATATAAATATGCCACACACTCGAGTTCGTTCAAATCGGTATAAACGGCGTCATCATACTAGAAAACATGGGCGTGGAAGTGTGCTACAATCTCGTAGGGCGGCGGCATTAAATGAACTTGTAATTGCCGGTTCTCTTGTGGGTGCATCTGCGATAACACAGGGTTCGGAACTTGAACAGAATGCGGCAAACAATGGCCAAGAAGACCTTATGTTTGTTGGAGGAAGTCGTCGAAAACGTAAATGTGGCAATGAAATTGCTGGTCATATTCTTTGTTTTCTTGAGTTGCTGAATACGATTAAAATCTACCACTGGTCTACTTTGTCGTACCCTACACATAAAGCGACAGATGAACTTCACGATAAGTTGAGTGAATTGGTGGATTCATTCATTGAAATCTATATTGGCCATTGTGCTAGAAGTAATGGTAGAAAATCGAACGGGGTTCCAATTTTCGGATTTAAAACTGAAAAGGATGCATCTATCGAATTTTGCGAATGTAAATCTCTCGATGCATTTTGTAAGGTTCTAGATGATAATATTGTCCATCTTGAGAGTCTCACCAATGTTCTAAAGGATTATACCGATTTAGTAAATATTCGAGATGAAATGGTCGGTGCTTTAGCGCAAGCATTATATTTGTTGCGGTTGAAATAATAGGGTTCCGCCCCCCCTGTGGCGGGTAATAATAAAATAATAAGTATCATAATAATATACAAATATCAGCAGCAGCATATTATTATGAGTTCTGGTTCTTCCGCGAAATCTCGTCCTTTACCTCCCATTCCTTCATGGGCAAAAATCGTGAATTATCGTACAATGACTTCAGAAAAAAAAGATGCAGCTGTTGCTGGAAATAAAAACGCACAATATGAATGGATGGTGGAAGAGGTGAATGAATTTTATGAAGCTATTCATTTAAACAACCTGGATGAAATTCGCGATGAAGCAATGGGTTTAATACGCACAGTTCAGCAGTTCGGAGGGTCAAAACGGGTCGTCGCGCTTTGGTTGAAAGTTCGTAAAGATGTTTCTCAAGTTTTTCCTAGCCGAAAAATATTTGTTGAAACATTTAATAAATGGCATAAGAAAAAATTGGCGAAGAAACAAGCACTTGATGTTGTAGTTGATGATTTATTACGCGTGAGTGGTATTCATTGGTAAATATTTATTAACCGCAGCAGCATGAAAAAAAACGACGAAGGCGACTAAAAAATTCGCATTTTTGTGTGGTACGTTCTCCGTCTGGATTTTTTATATTATTGTTAGAGGTGGTGGCGGCCGAGGGGGCATATTCTGTTTTTTTTGCACTCGGGGTTTCTTGTATTGACGCCAACTCTATTTCTATTTGTTCTTCTGTTAAAAGCTTATTGAACGCATCTGTTTGGTCTTTGTTAAATTCGATAATTGATTCAATAAGATGTTTAATAACTCCTGTATCCATAAGTGTTTGTAAATATGTTTGTACTGAATCAGATGCAGTATGATGTTCAATCATATATTCAATCAATTCTTGCACTTCATTTGAGGAAATACGAGAGATTGATGCAGAACATGCGCGTTGCATTTCAATAGCAAGAATAACATATGAGAAAAATGTATGTAGTGTTATTTTTTTAGAGAAGTTCTTATCTCTCGACAGTTTAAGTTTGAGTGCTTCGAGAGATTTTGATGTTCGGATTTGTGATATCTGTGGTTGTAACGACTGGGGTTGCTCTTGTAACAACGGTTGTAACGACAACGGCGTCTGTTGTACTGAATTTGACATTGGCAACGGCTCGGTTTGGCTATGAATATTATCGTCGCTCTGGGGCTCCGGGTGAGGCTGAAGCTCAGTTTCCGAACCGCGATGAACCGTTGTATCTAGAGCTGTATCGCGGTCCTGCACGCGGTCCAGTTCCTGCTCCTGTTCCGGTTCCTCTTCCTCTTCCTGTTCTTTCGTTAAAAGAGGAACAGGAGTAGTTGGAGCATTCTCATCTGGGTCTGACATTACACCATAATCATTTTCAGGTGTTCGTTCTATTAACTCTATTTTGGGTGATACTGAAGAAGCAGAAGATGCCTCCGATGAAATCTGAAGTGTCGATGATGATGGAATACTTCCTCTTTTGTTTTTCTTATTTCCGCCGCCCATTTGGTTATTGCTTCTTGATGTATATATATTTATAATATAGTAATTTAATGAAATTGCTTTATTTATTATTCGATTAAAAAAACGTACCTGATTATTTCATCCATGTTGAAGTACCTGTAAAGTGTAATACATATGTGTGTTGTGTGGCGGTTGTGGCGGTTGTGGCGGTTGTGGCGTTGTCGCGGTCTCAATGCTGTTTCTGTTTCAGTTTTCTGGCTGCCGCCCGCTGCCGAATGCATGCTTCTTTGATTTGCTTGACGACTTCATGGCGGTCTTTGTGACGACCCTCGTCCGTCAGGAATTGGACCACGTCGTTTCGGATGCTGTTTGTGAGCGTGCTGAGTGAAATGAATGTGCAGCGAATGGTTTGTGGTTTGAGAATGTTGCGAAGGTATGTTCCGCTGGCAGGTGCGATTTGTGCGTGCTGTGATGGGACTTCGCCTGGGGGGGGTGTGGGTGGGGCTGCCGCTGCTCCTGCTGCTGATGGTGGTGCTGGTGGTTTTGGCATGTTGAAGTAACTGAATTTTGGTGCAGTTCGCATGATTTCCTTTTTGAGTACCTCGCTCCACGCATTCAAGTCGAGGTACTTGTCCTTCGCGTTGATGTACGCTTCATCGTTGCCAGATTTGTCTGCGAATTCCTTTTGCGTGGCGAGTTCGGCGGCTTTCTCTTCGGTCTTGATTTGCGCATGAAGTTGCTTCAGTTCGTCATGTGTCTTGCTGTCATGCACAATGAGTTTGATGCGGAAGTTGCTGATGCCTTGTACGAGGAGCTGAAAGTCGGCTTTTGACATGATTTCAGGGTTTTTTTCGATTTTGTCTTGAAGTGCGCATAATGCAAGTAGGACTTGTTTGCTTGCTGCCATGCGGTAGAATGTGCGCGAATTGGGGGAACGACGGCGTTTGAATGCGGATGCTGATTGTTTGGCCGCCTGTGCGAATGCCCACATTGCTCGTCTGGCTGCTTCTTGTATGGCGTCGGCTTCTTCTTCGTTCATTCCAGGGCGAGGTGTTCCAGTAGCCAGTTCCGGGGGAGCCGAGAATTCCTGTTCGTAGTCTTCGTCATCGAGCCTGGGGAGGCCTCCTTCGTTGGTGATGATGGGTTGTTCCATAGTAGTTGCTGCCATTTCTGTTTCGTTCGGTTCGGTGGTTGCTTGATAGCTGTAATTAGAATAAACTTAAAAAAGCATTTCAATTTTTTTCAGACTTCATTCTTTTCGCCCGGTTCATCTAATTTAACAAAAAAATTAAATTTTCTGTTTGTCTTGGTCACATGTCAAATCCTAAAAAATTGAAATCTTTTTCTAGTAATTTCCCAGATGACAGACCCTAACGGAAATGGCTACAGAACAAAAACCAGTTCATCACAACAGATTTTCTCGAGTTATTGTTGTGAAGAAGAAACCAAAGACAGGTATTGACAGGTTTGATGAATATATACAAAAATCCGGTCTTGAACCAAAAAGTTACCAACGCGAAGGTGTTGAATTTTGTTTGCGCCGTGAGAAACGCTGCATTGGGAATGTTGCCAGTGATGACCACCCCACTATTCTTGGCGGCATTATCGCAGACGAAATGGGTCTTGGAAAAACAATCGTTATGATGGGTCTTATTCTTGCCAACTTGGCAGCATTCCGACGCACATTGATTGTCGTACCCGTGGCATTGATTGCACAATGGGTCGCTCAACTCAAAAAGACTATCATCGATACCGGCGTAAAATCCGACCTTGTTGTTTGCGTGTTTCACGGTTCAACAGGAAAACGCAGTGTGATTTTGTCAGAAGCAAATGGTTGTATTGTATGGTGCCACAGACCACCCAAGAAAGGCGTGAAGAGGAAGGAGGAGGGGGTGAATGCGGGCGCAACAATCGATATTGTTATTACAACCTACGGATGCGTTGCAATGGAAGAACCGGCAAAAGAACCGAAAAATCATCAGCGTAAGACTAAGATACCTAAGGTTCCGGCGCCGTCACTTCTTACATTTCACGCCGACCGAGTTATCTTTGATGAAGCACATCATTTACGAAACAAAAACAGTCGTATGTTCAAAGGTGCGATGCGTGTAGTTGCACCGGAAGGGGCGTGTCGTCCAAGTGTATGGATTGTAACCGGAACACCCATTCAAAACAAAATATCCGACCTGAAATCGCTCTGCTACATCCTTGGGTTTAAGGTAGGCGATTTGATGACAGAAGAAAAAAGAAAAATAATTCGTGATGAGTACGTATTACGAAGGACAAAGGTAAGTGTGGGTATGGTAGCCTCGGCGTCAGGGCCGGTGTTGGATGATGCAGAAGTCGTGGGTATGGATATGGCGTGTGCTCCGCGTCTTCAATCTCTCAAGCATTACAAATCAAATGTTGCATGGGCATCCGAAAACGAACTCGACCTAAGTCGTGAAATCCATCGCAAAGCAAGACACACAAGTGACCGCGCGGAGAGATTAAAATTATACACGAAAATGCGTCAAATGTGCGTCTGGCCTGCATTATTGAACCGAACTACTACTACGGATGCGGATTTGTCTCAGGCAGACTATGACGCGACGCATGGTTTATCTATGGAAGAATTCAAAGTCGCGGTTTCGAAACAGAGCAAGATGGACAAAGTGGTTGAAACGATGGTTGCTGAGGCCGAGTTAGGGTGTGGCGTCGGTCTTCGCAAATCCATCGTATTCTGCCACTTTCGTCGTGAAATGACACAGTTGCGCGATATGTTGCTGCGTAGTGGTGTTGTTGCTGGGGGTGAGGATGACATCGCAATCATCGACGGAACGGTCGGTCCTCGCGAACGCGGGCGAATATTTGCAGCGCTGCCTACTGTTCTCATTCTTCAAATACGCACATGCAGTGAAGGATTGAACCTTCAATCGTATTCGGATGTATATTTCGTAAGCCCTCACTGGAACCCCTGTGTTGAAGACCAAGCCATCGCCCGTTGCTATCGCATGGGACAGACCTCCCAAGTTAGGGTGTTCAGGTTCTATATGTCGGACTTTGTTGGCGATGAAGTAGAGGATGAAGGAGATACGATGGAAAGAAAACTCAGTTCAGGTCCAGGTCCTGCGGTGCCAACGGATATGTGCATTTCTACGCTAGACCATAAGTGCGAAGAAATACAAGAAAGGAAACGTATGTTGTGTAATGAATTTCTAGGTGTTGTTTGAGCCTCTGCGTTGTGTGTGTGTGTATGCGTGTGTTTGTGAGCGTGCGTGCGTGTGTGTGTGTGTTTATGTGTTATTAACTTTTTAATCTGTAGTATTAGTAGTATTAGTAGTATTAGTAGTATTAGTAGTATTAGTAGTATTAATAATCATAATAGTAATAGTAATAGTACTAGGTGTCTAGTGTGTGCAATGCGTAAATGGTCACTGGATGCACCTAAAAGTATAAGCGAACGTTCAGCCATCCTGTCAAAATGTGGTAGGCGGTGCTTTTTAGGCCCTGGAAAGACATTTCCTATTTGCGCGCGTTTAGGAACGGGGTCTAAGTTCAGGACAAGAAAATGTAAAATTGACCGGCGGGGCGTACAAGCCGCATATATTCGCGCTCGCGAATGGGCTTCCATTACTGCACGTAAAAAATCATCATTAAAGGCCATTCGGTCTCATCGTAGATATACTGCTATTGCACGTAAGGCCAACTCTATTCTCTCGAAATAAATAAATGAATGAAATGTTATTCTAGACACCTGTCGATCCGAACCCACCTGTACCTCTTGTTGTCTTAGGTCCTAGGTCCTCTTCAGTTTCTACAATTTGAACAAGGAATGGCGAGAGATCTGGTGCGCATACTTGAAAATACCTGTCATATTTTTTAATAGGGGAAAGGGTCTCTTTCCAAATGTGCCATATATCAGTACTTCCAAAAAGTCCAATTGTATCTACTGCTGCAATAAGGTCTCCTCTATATCCAGCGTCAATAATTCCAACAGAATTAGCAAGCCGCATTCTCGTTTTACTTATACTTGACCTAGGGTATAAATAAAATCCACATGCCGTAGTGACTGAATTAGATGACACTGCCGATTGAAGTGCTGGTGCGGGTGTGGATGCGGGTGCGGGTTCTGAACTAATACGCATACAACAACGCACACCAAGATTAAGGCCTCGTGCGCCATCCACACCAATAGAAGGAGATAATGCAGGTGCAGCAATATGATTTGATGAAATTAGATTATCTACGCCATAACCGTAGTCCGAACCTTCCGCGGGCATAAAAAGGTCAAATCCGGAGTCGGGAGTATCAGTACCATCCATGATTTTTTGATTATGGTCCTTCACTTTCTTTTGGTATCTCGCCACCCACTCCTCTTGTTCTTGGTTCTTCGAGAGATATATATACAAAGTGTATTTAGTAGTCATGGTTTTGCGTAGCGAGGTACAATAAGCCGTATTATAATACAATCATTTATGTTTATATTATATATTAGGTATAATAAAGCAATTTGGCGAAAGATGTCTATCGCAGTTATGCGTCGTAAAGTTAGAGAGAACCATCCACGTGTTGCACCTATTTCAGGTCATTTGACCGGCCTTGATGGTAAGACCGGTGTAAATGATTCCAACCGTGCCGGGTTTTCGATTAACGGCGGTCATCGCAATCTTCGTGGTATCGGGAATATCCGTATGGTGGGCTCTGGCGGCTGGAGTGGAGGTGGGCGTGGAGTAGGCCGGTTGGCGTCTGGAAATTCCTCTTGGTATTTTTCGGTGAATGACCCAACTGTAGTCAAACGCTCCTCACGAGGGAATACCGCTATGATTAATATGAAGTATCGATGGATTAAGGGGTCTCAGTATCCTCGTTCATGGCATAAAGATATTCCAAGTGCAACATTAGATGTTCGTTCTCAGTCCGAATATATTAAGAAGCGTGCGGCAACGGTAGTTCGTTGTAGCAGCGTTAAAGTTAGTGCGCCACCAAATCCATGCACTGTTAAGGAGTGCAAATTCTTTGTTGGAACTGGTGGATTAAAAAATAAGCAGGTTAAATGGAAGCCTGTTACCAAGACCGTCACCGAACGAGTAGTTAGTCAGAGTGAATATATTGAGAAAGGGTCTTTGAAGAGCGGCCGACGTAATTGCCTGTCCTTGCCAGAACCTAATAAATATACACATTTTCCTATGTATATTCGACATGTGGGTTGTGATGTGAATTATTTACGCTGGCAACATGCTGTAGCTGCTGGGGCATTGCCTTCAAATTATGTAGGGTAATGCCTTTGGGAGGAAGTACGTAGTCGCGATAAAATTAAACACAAATATATCGACGTTCAGATGGGTCTTCATGCAATACCTTCTTTAAAAACCAATATATTTTTGTATTTATGATAGGCGAAAGAATTTTCTCGAAGTCATCATCATGGGTTTCATTTTCTTTTCCATTTTCTTTAGACGAAGTATTAGAAGTGAATGTTCGAGAGATATAACAATGTAAGCATAATAATCCAAAACTATAATACCCCGCTTTAAAATGAATATTATATGGTATTGTTTTCTTATGAATAAACTCTTTAAATTCAGGTGAATGAAATGCTATATTTTTTGCATTTGATGTGTATTCTTTTTGATACGGTACGGTTATTGTCAGTTGGTTGTCATCTTCGATATCATAAATTTTGTCTTCATTTGTTATTGCAAAATACACATTGCCTGTTCCGGTATCGGCATCGGCGTTTGCATGAAACACTGTAATATCATCTAGATTAAAACTAGCAATACCTTTATTTTCTGTTTCAAGATGATGTAATTGTCTTCCAATCATTTCGATAAGTTGTTCCATTGTACTATAAGACAGATGTTTTTTGTGTCGCTTTAAGAATAATGATAGTGGTTCAATCTTTGAAGCCTTTATTGTTAGACTTGTTTCTGATTTATGAGAAATCATTGTTTTCGGCAAAGGGCAGCTGCGTATAAGTTGCTCAGATGAAAAATGATATGATGTTTCTGACATCTTTTTCTATGCCTTTGGGTGGGTAGGTAACGGTAACTGAGGTAGGTAGGTTTGTGTAGTGGGTGCGAGTTATTTGTATTTATATATCTGTATTATTTATTTTGTTTCGATACGATGTGAAATTCGCGGCAACACACTTCCAAAATATGGGAGTTGGTATTGAGTTATGTACTATTTTAATTGATTTTCCATTTATCACATTGTCGCGGTATTTGCGAACCCGTGGGTCGTCTGTGTTCCATTTTTTGAAGTAAATGTATATATTATTGTAACAGACCGTTTGTTGTTCGGGTTCTTCGGATGTGGTGGAAGAGGAGATGGATGTTCTTTCCCATTTTGGAAGAATAAATTCCTTCGGCTTGATCACGATTTTAGAAATGGCGCCCAGTCGTGAATTATGTATAATGTCGTGTAGTTCATCTTGTGTTATATTGCCTAATGCTCTTGGAATACACAGCGCGGGGTATTCATAGTCTTGTTGTTGGAGAACTTGTTCTTTGTGCATCTGTTTGATTGTTTGGCGAATAATGATGTTGATGACGACGAATGAGTATATAATATAAATCAATTTTATGTATTTTTGAGATAATGTATCTGCCAACAGCTATGTGCTCTAGTATATTGGTCTCTTGGAAAGTAGCTTGTAAAGTAAATGTTAAACAGTATAAACAATATTATAGACAATATATAAATTACTTCAGTGTATAGTTATGGTTCTATCAACGACAAAAAATAATAACCGTTTGACAACAACCGCAGCTTCACCTTATCAAAAAAGAACTCGTAATAGAAAAAGAAATAATAATACGAAGGAATTAAATAGTGGCGGTGCTGGCGGCGGTAATAGTGTCGGCAGTAGCGGTGGTGTTCGTAGAAAATCCAGTGAAAATTATAAAAAAAAAGAAGAAAAGATACAACAAAAAAAATATCATGAAATAATTACTAAACCTGTCATTGAAAGTTCAAATCCATTCTTTATTGCAGTATGTGCTCCAGAAACGTATAAACCTAGTAGCACAAGTTCATCTTCTGGTAATCCGTTCGCATCCACGTCGAACTCAATTGCGGCATCGACGACGACAACAACCTCTGCTTCAGGGGTTGATGTAATGCCATACGGAGGTGGGAGTGGGAGTGCAGGAAGACCCCGGACAAATGTTTTTTTACGATCACGACCTGCACGAAGTATGTCAAATTCAGGAACAGCGTATCCAAACCGGTTTATTCATCATCCAGTTATTCAAAATTTACGTCAGCTGGTTGAACTGAATACAGAAGTTGTTGTGACCGACCCAGTTGTTGTATCATCTAATGACCTTCAACATTTTCCGTCCTTGGGAAAAAGTGATGTCAGTTCTTCGGCTACTGCAGTTGCTAGTGCGGTTGCTTCTACAAATACAAAGTTGAATTTTAAAGAAATGGTAATGCGGAACTCGAGTGCGAGTACGGAAAATATTACCCCGACTACGAACACGAACATGACTACGACAAATGCATCATCGCCCGCATCGTCCGGACTTGCAAATATGGTATCTTATCGTATTCCTCCGCAAAAATCGTTATCATCTGGTAATATATTTTTAGCAGCATTTCACAATCAAAGTGACGATTATGACAATGATGATGATTATGGAACTGACACTCATGGTTGCGGTGATAGTGGTGGTGGCGGTGGGCATGTATTTGCTTCATCGGTACTAATCGATTCGTGCGATAAGAAGTATGATAGTTTGTATAGATGATAATTAATGCGTGCATGCATATGTGCGTGACTTATTTATTATTCATTTCGTTTTGTTATATAACCATATTACGAAATGAATAGTAGTAGTAATAACAATACCGAGTATGATTACCGACAGTTTATCGTTGATGACTATGATTCTGACCATTCTGATGGATTTCATGATATTGATGATATCGATACTAGTTGGATTGCTGAATATGAAACTAAAATAATGAACGATGAGTATCTGTTATTTTTAAAATCAGACATTACTCGTATTGGTTTCGAATTCTATTATTTAAACCATGATAAGACGACGGTTGAACGCATTGTACCAATGTCATATTCTTTACGCGAAATTAACAAAATTAGCCAAAATGAGTTATTTAGTATTGTTAGGTCTCATCAATTTGTTGATAAAAAATACTATAATTTTCAGTCATTATTGTTGTATTCTTTTGATTTTCATGATAATTGCAAAGATATAGTACGGTCGTTGTCGAATTATATACAACTAGATAACTCTGGTTGTGGTGGCGATGTTTGTGGTAATGAAAAATCATTCATTGAATACACAAATATTCTTTCTATTGATGTTATTTACTTTCGGCCTTTAATTACTATGTTTCATGAATTTTTAGGATTTTCAGTATTATTATATGAAGATTAGGCGGGAATGTGGATAGGGGAAGACAGCATTTGATTTTAAATGTCATCAATATTGACTTCTTCCAGTTGGTGTTTTTGTTGAAGTGGTTTTGTTGCTGCGTGTGGTGGCGGTGTTTGTGGTGCTGATTGTTCGTGAAAACCAGTTTGGTCATCATCATTATCATTATCGTCGTCGTCATCGTCGTCGTCGTCATCGTCGTCGTCATCGTCATCGTCGCTGATATCATCATACATCGATTGATAACTTGATGTTTTGAGTTTCGATAACTTTCCTCCTTGTGCTATAATTTCTTGATATTCTAACGTCTGTTGGTCTTTGAATTCAACTGAATGGTTCGCCCTGAACTCATCATCACTACTATTGTTGGCGCTGTCACTGTTGCTTCCATCCACAACAATATCTTGAAATATCTTTTCTTGAACACGAAGTTTTTCGCGTTCTGATGCAGAGTATATTTCAAGAAGGTCACATTTTTGAATATTTTTCTCTTTTTTTGATGCTTTGCTTGCAAACTCCTTTTCTGCATCCCACTGACGCAACCCAACCAAAACCCATGTTCCTTGTGATAATGCATTTTCGCGTTTCGATCGTCCTGTGAATTTACCTCGAATGTGGCATAATCTTTCATACCCATCGACACATTTTACCATACACATCGAATTGCCTAGAAGACGTAGTATGTAGGCATATACTTCCTCTTTGCATTGCGATACGCGTAGAAATTTATTGGCGTGTTGTTGGCTTGAACCATTCACATGCTTTCGCGCAAGATGTTTCATTTTATTACCACCTCCTTCATTTCGAACCATTTGATTGTGATGACTCTTTAGTATAAAATACGTATGTGTCTATCTTTTATTAACATGCGTTTTTTAATTCAATTTTATGTATATAAATATTTGTATTTCTCATCATACGCATATCCGGTTTCAGAGGGAGACATTTGTAGTTGTGTTAATGGTATTTCGAGCGCGGTGGAGGCGCTGGACGTGCTGGCGCTGGTGATTTCATCTTGAGTTGCCGCGATAAAGATATTTTTCTTATTGATATCGTCTTCATCGATTTTCATGTAGCATAATAATGCGATGACTATTATATCTTTGCGTTTGTAACCAATATGATGATTTATTTTGGCGATGATATCTCTCGTGGTGGATGATGAGGATGTGGTCGGAGCAGTAGTAATGACGTATTCTAGGAAAGATGTGAAAACCTGCGATGATGTCGCTGTATGATAATGTTGAGATGCGGTGGTGGTGTCGGAGGATGCGGTTGCGGTGGTGGTGGTGGTGGTGGCATCTGATGCAAATAGTCTCCGTGTCAAAACTACTGTTGTTTTTAGGTGATTGGATTTGTACGATTTGATGAGTTGTTTTGCGATATCATTCTTGTATTTGGGATATACATGGGTCACATTTGATTGGGTTGTGTAGGCATATGTATATAACTGGAATACAATTGTCGATGTGTGATTGCGACGCTTTATCATGTTCTTAACAATGTCCCACCATGCATTTGTCACTCTTGACTTCGGTTCCTCATTCGTTTTTTTTTGTATATAATCTTCCATCTTTGGGTTGTGAATTGCAAAGAACATGTAAAACACAAACCATATGATTTCACTGAGTTCAGTTCTTGAAATTTCGGAAATATTTATGTAGTTTAGACATTCTTGGATTGTCCTGTTTTCTTTTATTTTTTTGTAGAGTTCTTCACATCTCTCCACGAAACTTTTGTCATATCTTGTCGTTGCCGTTGTCGTTGCCATTTTCTATGAACTAATAATTTTATATTTATATATAGTATAACGAGTATTACACTTTATTTCGTTCAATTTTAAATGTCCGGACCCGATACCCCCGTAGGTATGCAGCAAGATCAGGAACAGGAGAAACAGCAAGGCGGACGTAAGAAGAACTCTTGGTTGGCACACGTCAAGGCTACCATGAGGGGACACCGCAATAAGTCTTTTAAGCAAGTCTTAAAGATTGCAAAGAAGACTTACAAGAGGAAGTCTAGGTCTAACCGCCACTCAAAGTCTAAGCATCATCGTAGGTCTCGCCAAAATGGTGGAAACTACCAGAATAATGAGCAACAGCAACAGCAGGAGCAACAGAAGCAACAGCAGCAGAATGGCGGAAGTGGTGTCGGTGGAGGAAACCCTGTAAAATCGTCTGTGGCTGACCAGGCTACTGAACTTACTATGTAAATCGCAATAATATATAATTTCATCACAATGTTACATTGTAATGAATTGAAAATCAATTAACATTCATAGAATATAGATACAAAGAACGTTTTTGTCTCTTGTGGGGTCATTCGCTTATCGGGATTCGGGTGAATATTACGTAACATTACTTGTATTGCATTCATTATTTTGTAGCTATTATACTTTTGTTTTAATTTTACTTTGTATCTACTTTTGAATTCGATTTTTGTGTCACGTGAATAATGTGGGTCGAGTTTTTTTTGTCTTTCTTCGTTTAATGACTGAGAGCTTGCGTCATCTTCTTTCCCGGTGGTGATTTCACTTTTGGATTGTTCCGTCGGTATGTCGTCCGATACGACGATATCTCTGTGAAATATCAATTCGTACATTATTTTGAGGAACATAATATTAATTGCATACATGTCCCATTTGTCCCAATATTTCAATAATTCATTTAGGGCTTTTTCTCTCGGTTGATGAATAAACCGGGAGAATGTCTCTATCGATAGTTCAAACATCTTCTTTTTGAAATCTCTCGACATATATTCAATTGCCCGGTTATTTGAGACATATTCAAAACAAATTTTACGAAGACTTTCTTCTGTCAGCGTGTCCTGTTCGTTAATTAGGTACGTCATCAAATGAACTTCAATCGGCCATAAAAAATAATCTGGTGCATGAACATAAAAATGTTGCTTCCAAAGGTAGTTATTTTTGAATATTTTTGAAGAGTCAGAGCTATATAATACATTCGAATCAATTGTTGTTCTTGTACGAGACCTTGAACTTGATTTTGAATTATCTTCATCTTTATCACTCCACTTATGGTTTAGAAGTCGTTCAACGTCAATCGATAACCCAAAATCAATAATATATGGAAGTTGTTGTATTTTTTCGACCAGTATATTATTTTCTTTCAAGTCATAATGTACAATTTTGAATTTGATGAGTAGCTGAATACTATCCATAATTCTCTCGTAAAGGTCAAATGCAATCGACATCAAATTGTATGACCCTTCAGTTTCGTCGTTTTTGAATTGTGTTCTATATTTTTTTATTTGATGTTCATCCTTTCTAAGTGTTTTTGAAACTTGACTGCGAACGTCGTCACTGTCGCTGTCATTGTCGCTGCCACTGTCACTGTCACTGCCTCTATCGCTGTCGCTGCCTCTATCACTATCACTGCCTCTGTCGCTGTCGCTGCCGCTAGTATTCACTGTAATCCGGCGATGAACATTTTCATTTTCTCTCGTTTTCGTATTTTCACTGACAACTTGCAATAAATGTCGATGTAAATATTTTCCATTGATGTATTTCATTTTTTGCATAATAAATTTTTTGTTTAGTGTTTGATAGTCATTCGATGTTATGCGTTCGCCGTGTTTGGGGAAGTCATGGGTGTTTCGTTTAATATATTTGCTTAGTGCGTCGCATTCTGTTACATATGACTGTTTTATTGTAGCTAAATCAATCTTGTTTGTACTCAAAACTGGTACAAAAAAAATGTCAAAAGAGGGTATATCTTGTATTTTTTTACCAATATAATCTTCAAATACAGAATGGAAGTTGTGTTTCTGGATTTTGGACACATATGATTTTCTTACATAAAGGCTACTGGCATCTGTTGCGCTTTTTGGTTGATGATGATGATGTTTTTTTAATTCAAATGGTAATGATGGATAATAAATGCAACCATATGACCCTTGATTAATAAGCTTTGTGTCTTCATATGTTGGCATAATGATGCTTGATACTCTTGTATTGACATAATAAAAATTATTTATTATATTCTTTGTATTTTGTTGTTGTGAAGGGAGGAAGGGAGGGAGTGGGGATATGTTTGTGTGTTTGTGTTTGTGTTTGTGTGTGGATTTTAATTGCAAGATGAGACAAACTTGTAGTAACGATTTTTGTACGTCTTTTTGATTTTGTCGACGATTTCATTTGTGAGCTCGTCCGGTGAAATAATCGACGTTCCTGCATTTTTTTGGTACTTTTCGATGATTTTTTCGATTTCTCTTGTCATCTCAGAGGATGACATCTTCGTTTGGTAAAATTCGTCATAGCATGACGATGGCTTGAATTGTGAAGCTGTAGTAGTGGCTGCTGTGGCTGCGGCTGCGTTATGCATATTTGCGATATGGTCATCCATCAGTCGAATTGTGTCCTTCGACATCGTAATGTATGGACGACGCTGTCGTTGTTCTTGTCGCGGGCTTGCTGCTGTTGTTGTTATCGTCGCGGGCGTTTGCTGCTGCTCTGCGTCGTGGGTTGTCTCTTCGTCGTTGTCGTTCATAGGTTCAGCATCGACGGTGGATGTGGGTGTGGAGGTAGCGCTTGTTTTGTTTGTCGTTGTCGTCTTTTTTCTAAAATAGTATCTTCCTGCCTTGAACATTTTGTCGTCGATGTCGCCGGTGTAGCCATTTTCTTGTAGGCGTCGTTTTTCAGTGTCGATTGCTTGCGCAATGTCTTCCTGCTGGACCCATTTTGTCCATTCGCTCTTGTACATGTGCCTGTCGTCATATTGATGTACCTTGGAAAACATTGATAATTGTGACATGAACTCTTTGCCGAATTCGTGACGGTATGTTTTGATATTGTTGTTGTTGTTCTTGTTGTTGCTGGCCATTGTTTGTAAATTGATACGTGTAATGCAATGCGATGCGAATACGATGCGATGATGCACGAGATGTTAAGAAAACCATTTCAATTTTTTTAGTATTCGTTTTTGGCGGCGATGATGTAAAATTGAAATTATTAAAATCTAGAATATAGAATATAGTAATCAGTACTGTATTCTATATCATGCCTCCTAAACTGAAGAAGGTTAGCGCTGAAGTTTTACGTAAGAATAATGATAGTGCTGCCACTATAGAGGAAGTTACAGACTCTCGACAACATGAATTTACAAACTTCGGCGCGCCGACAGAACAACAAAAAAAAATCGACAACTACCTATCTACGTTGTCTGAATTAGAACGACGTGTCTGCGAAATTGCGAGAGATCATCTGAAAAGTTCGTTCGATCTTTCACGGTCAAGTGGATTTGTTGCATGGAATGGAACGAAATAATGCACCTTCGCTATTGGTGTGTGGTATTTTTTATCTTATACCATATTTTTTATAAATCGTAGTAAATTCTTGCGGGTTCTATGTATCTCTCTGATTGATTGTTTATATTCTCGCTTGTATTTCTTTATCGACCGTAAATGATTGGTGGGTTTGTGGCCTCCACCACCTTGTGGTTTCACCGCCTTGTTAATTAAACTCGATAATTTTCCTGTGCCCCCACCTCCCCCTGCAACTCCACCTAGTGCCTGTTGTGCCATGTTGGCAAGACCGCCTGCGCCTCCAGCTCCACCTAGTGCCTGTTGTGCCATGTTGGCAAGACCGCCTGCGCCTCCAGCTCCACCTAGTGCCTGTTGTGCCATGTTGGCGATACCGCCTGCGCCTCCAGCTCCACCTAGTGCCTGTTGTGCCATGTTGGCGATACCGCCTGCGCCTCCCCCTGCAACACCACCTATTGCTTGTTGTGCCATGTTGGCGATACCGCCTGCGCCTCCCCCTGCACCTCCTATGCCTCCTCCCGGTATTTGAGATGTTAGTCCTTTTGCCGCAACCGCAGCAATTGCTTCTGGGTTGGTTGGCATGTTTTTGAATTCATCTTGTAATTCTTTAACATTATCTTTTAATTCCCCACCAACATTTTTTGTATTCGCCATCGTAGTAACAGACTTCGACATAATTACGATAACGTTTTGTAATAAACGCCATAATTGCAATGTTGTTCCTATTCCAGGTATTAGGCTTAATGCATTCATAATACCTTCAACTGATGATGACGCGATATCCCGAACATCATTCGAGAGAATTTTTTCTATTTTTTGGAGCGGTCCGTGGATTGCATCGGTTGCTTTATTCACCATTTCATTCATTTGGTTTAAATTATTCATATCATCTGGATTATTCGCAAGTTGTGGTATTGCCTTTTTCAAATTGATTTTCGAAGAAAGGTCTGAAGTTCCTCCTGCAACCAGGTCATTCCACCATTTCTTAATCCGACGAACGACTAATATTGCGCTGTTTTTTGCGGATGTTCCAATATCCGGATACTTCTCATCTTCTTCTTCTTGAGAGTCTGAACCAGACTCGGATTTTCCCTTTTTATTTCTTTTATTTAATTCAATATACATTATGATTTTTGTAAGTAAAGGCAGAAGCGACTCTTCTAATTCAGATAACCGCCTTGTTTCTTTTGCTTCTGCGGATGCGGCTGCAGCTGCATTGTGATTGTCATCATCATCAGCATCATCGTAAGGAGGTGCCGAGGGTTCTGGTGCGAATTGAGCTGTAGCCGCTGTACCACCTGTTTGTTGTTTTACTATATCTCTTGACGTTTGTTGTCTATATTCTTGATTAGTTTTTACGGTATCATACAATAATTCAAACATCATTAGTATTGGCGTAAATACATTTGGGCGTAACATTCGCAGTTCATCCTGTTCTTCTTTTGAAAGTCTTTTTCCTTGTTTGCATTTACGTTCGTGTTTGTCTATTAAATAGTCATATCGTTTCATATATTTCTCCACATTATTCATAATTGACATAGGAACGTTCGGTGCTGATGTCGTTCGTTACTATATTATATATATACTAATATTTACACACTTTTCATCATTTGCTTTTTAAATTCAGCGTAACTTGTCGCGGCCGGTTTTTCTTTTTCTGTATTGGTTGTTGTGTCTGTGTTCTCGGTGGTATTGGCTGATATGGCAGTGGCCTTTCGTCTGTTTGATAGGAATGTATTATGATGCTCTGCAAAATCATTGATTTTACCTCGATATGAGTAGCGGTTGGCCTTTTCTCGTATTATTTTATTTGTACCGTTATTTGTTACTTCAGTTGCATTAGTTGCACTTGTGTCTGCAGAGAGACTACTTACAAATTTATGTGTTTTTTCGGTTGTATCATTGGTTGTTGTGTGTAAATTCAAATTGGATGCTGTGTTATATGATTTCAGTTTTACAAATATGTCGGTGGTGGTCTTGGTGTCGGCGGTGTCGGTGGTGTCGGTGGTGGTCTTGGTGTCGGTAGCGGTGGCAGTGTCGGTGGTGGTAAGGGTGGATGTTGTTGTCTTGGCTTCTGCTACAACATGTTTTGTTCTGTCTTTTGCTTTTTTATATTCATTTCTTATATCTACGTGTATTTCTCTCGGAGCGTTTGTTTCTATCATATACTTCCGTGAAATCGTTTCTAAATATTTATATGGAATATTACCCGTTCGTGCATAATATGCAAATGAAAATGTGGCATGGTCATAACACATAATTACATCTCCATAGAAATCATTGATTGTTTCACGAACTGTTGAATAGTACATGTTTTCTAAACACTCTTTTTTGTGTTGTTCTTCTACTGCATTGATTATGACATTTTTATCGTCGTTGTGGTTGAGAGGATGCGTTTCTATCCATTCATCATATTCTTTGAAATACTTATCTTCAAATAATATCTCTTGTTGTTTTGTAACTGTTTTTTTATATTTTAATAGATTGCTCAATGAATTTATTGCTGTTGATAAAAAATTAAAGGACAGTGTTGATGTTTGTTCTTGTTCTTGTTCTTTTTTTATGAATGCAGATAATGTACTATTGTCGTCAAGGCTGTTTGGTCTCGGAACAACTGCTTTTACTGACTTATATATTACTGTTGCGATGATTGTTGTCCCAATTGTGTATAATAACGCCTTTGGGATTACTCTATTCTTCTGTTGAGTATGCATTGTTGATACAGCTGCGTTATAGTATTCATCGATTACTTTAATAAGTTCGGATGTTGAAAATATGTTTCTCATTTTTGTTATTTTTGTTGGATTGATGGTGTGTGTGTGTATGAATGAATATATATGAATGAATATATATGAATGAATATATTTATACCTATTTGGTGTATTGTACGTGTCTTCCTACCTAAGCAGAAGAACCTGCGGCAAAATGTGAAATTCTTTCTTTGAAGAGTGCTTCAACTTCGGTTTGCAAATTTGGAAGTTTGACCCGTTTGTAATCTTGTGCTTCCGGGTGAAGAACTATGAGATACAAATCTGTTACTGTTTTTCCGTATTTTGTTTGAAGTATGTATTTGTAGATATTCAATTGGAGGGCGTAGTGCCAGAAATTGGAGTCTGGAATATGGTCAAGAATAGGATGAGTTGAAAACCGGAAGTTGGGATTGGTTTTTGTGATTTCGCGGCAGCGTTTCCAATCGTAAATGACAAGAGGGGGTTCCGCCCCCTCGCGACAGTCTGCTATTGGTTGTGAAGTGTCGGCTGTGCTTGTGGCGGCGGTGCCAATATCCTGAAATACCATATCTATCGACCCTGCTATACGGGCTTCTTCATGGAATACGGTCCATTCCGTTCTGTACGGCTTCAGTGTATGTGATAAATCACGATGAAAGTTTGAGAAGTATCTCATCTCTGGGGTGGTGTCGGTGGCGGTGGCGGCGGTGTCGGTGGCGGCGGTGTCGGTGGCGGTGGCGGCGGTGTCGGTGGCGGCGACTGCGTCTTTTTGCTCTTGGTCTTGTACGTGGTTGTAAAAGCATTCTATTTTGTAATGCATCTCTGTCCCTTGTGCTGCTGCTTCTTGGCCAGACTTGGACCACATCTTTTCGATTTCTTCTGCAGTTTTTCCGTAATATTTGTAGTTGGCAACAGGGTCATTCCATTTCTTTGTATTCCGCATCATTCCGGCTATGATTTTTTTGGCATCGAAATGGTCAAAATGTTCATGTACCCATGTCGTCACTGATGTGAATTTTGTTTCTTTTGTAATACCTGGAATGTCTTCTATTGTATATGTGTGAGGGCCTTCATCGAAGTGTATATGACTGTCCCTCGTGTGGGGATTTTGTGATGCAAGGTACGATGGTTTTGACATTAATTTGGTGTTTTGATTGCGCGGATGTTGAATGAATGGTCTCTATTAGTCTTCTTATTTATAAAAAAATATTTCAATTTTATTGCCGGTAGTCCTACCTTAAAAGCGCGTCGCGCGTTTCGCCGCTATATATCGTTTCTGCTTTTAATTATGACGACGACATCTGTCGCATCATTCCCATTCTGCGTTGCGTATATTCGTCATCCATTGGCGTACTTGAAAATGTGTCATCATACTGTCCTGGCGCATCACAGTCTGGGTCGTATTGGTAGCAGCTGTGGGGTCTCAAACACATTTGCTTATAGAGGTCTTCTGCTGTAATGTCTTCTTTGTTCTTTCTGGCTAGAGCTATCTTGACACATAGCGTTCGCAATTCACTTCCAGTTGATATGTTGCGTCTGTTGCTCTTTCTATTTCCGTGGCTGGCGCCGCTTCCACCAACTGCGAATGGAGTGTCGAAGTTTTGCGGCATCATTGTTGGAATTCTTGAAGGTAGCGCATCATTCATTTCTTCATATTCGTCGTCGTCGTTGTCGTATTGATTGCCATTGGTGCCAACGTCGGTGGCGTTGGTCTCGCCATTTGCCTTCTTCGCCTCTTTAATGACACGTTTCGCGTGTTCTTCATGGTCTTCTTCAAACTCCACGTATCTTCTTGAAACTTCCGCGCCGGTATTGAATACAGATTGTTCGGCTGAGCAAATTCGTCTTGCGTGAAGAACCAGTGTTTCCTCTCGTGCATTGTTGATTGTAGTGGTACCAATAATCACCTTCACATCCGTGATGAGGTTCAATGTTTGTGATGCAATGACGGGGTAGTTCAGGCGTGTCATTGTATCAATTGCGTATAGCATTCGGATTGTCTTGTAGGCTTCATGCACAATTGTGTCCTTGTCATAACGCCCAGCTTCAACCTCTCTGAACTGCTTGAATATCTCGATTTGTGCCATTCCTAAGATAAGTGAAATCACCTTTTGGAATGTTTCTGTTGATACAGGCGGTTCTTGTTGTTCTCCGGCGGGGAGGTCTGGGACGAGTGACTGGACATCGGTGGATGCGTCGTGGATTTCATGCTCGAATGTGCATGTGTAATCTTCTCCTGTGAATTGGTTTTCGAATTTAATTTCCACATGGATTTGGATGGGGGATGATGATGTGCCGACGGCGTCGGGGATGTCGGGGGTGTATTGAACCCACAGTGCCTTATTTTCGCCATGAACAAGCGAGTGTAGTGTGGTGGATGACCCCCATTGATGTGTTTGATACTCGAATATTTCAATAGTTCCAGGCATTGTTGCCGCTGAGGTGGCGGTGGCGGGTCCAACTACACTCACGCCAACTTCAACCTTGTTGGCATACCTCATGATGACTTTGAACAAGATCTCACCAACTTGCCAGCTGATATCGTCCGGTTTCAGAATGGTTGCGAGCGTACTGCAGCTGTAGTCGGGGTTGGTGGTGCCGGCGGCGGCGGTTTTGGCTGAAGGTTCTGGAAGAGGAGGGTATGGCGATGCAAGTGATTTCAAACAATCCAAATCCACATCAGTACCATATCCAATAGTATAATATTCGAAGGTTAGGCGTATTGATGCGTTGGTGGTGGTGGTGGTGGCTGTTGGAGTGGCGGCGGCAGCAGATGTGGAGGTGTTTCGCATCATCGCGTACAATTTTTCAATGTTTTTGGACCCTTGTGTAATCTCCCCATCTGTTTCAAAGAATTGCAGGAAATGATAATGCTCCCGATGGTCGTCGTTGTGGCCTTGGTCGTCGTGAAGTTGGTGGTCGTCGTGGCGTTGGTGTGTCTCGTTCAGTTTTGCCAGAATATCTTCGATAACCTCCGTTTGTTTTTGAAATGCCCTTTCATAGTCTGTTGAACCTTTTGTGCGGATGTGGTCCAAATGTTCGATGATTTTTGGAACTGTCTCATCCGTGATTTCTTGGAAAGGAATGACCAGCTGAGCGTCACTGTCGAATGTAATCACGTAAATCCACGCATGAAACGGCTGGTCTTCGATGGTTTTGCCATTTCGCTCTGAGAGGACAACTTCAACTAATTTTTTGATTGTATTTGTTGCATACATCAGCTTTGTTCCCTGCATGGAACCGGATATGTCCAATAGAAATCCGATGACGATATTGCGAGGCTTCCTTTTAGTACCGACGACACGGTCTATCATGGGTACTTTTAATTCCAGCTTACCGAACTTTTTGTTACCCATCAAACGACGCTCAATCATTTGACGCGTATTCTCGGGAATGAATGTGTGCGAAAGAAATCCTTCATTGGTAGTTGTAAGACGGGTAGAAATCATTGTTTGCGGTACGATACGATGTGTTGCGATGCTGTTATTGAGATGTATGTTATAAATACGTTTCAATTTTTTTGTTGGCGTGTCCACCAATTTGCTTGATGTTAAATTACTCAGAAACAGATGGTTCTATTTCTATAGGGGTTGGTTCGGGCGCGGGGGGGTCGGGGGTGGGTTCAGGCGTGG